>Ga0335081_10002562_pt1 | contig 28620 bp, 27 predicted proteins | sample Lox_Sample_35_FD_206713 | JGI IMG/M metagenome (GOLD analysis project Ga0335081, IMG submission 206713) | Soil microbial communities from Loxahatchee National Wildlife Refuge, Florida, United States - Lox_Sample_3.5 | ecosystem: Environmental > Terrestrial > Soil > Wetlands | place: USA...
TCCGACCCGCACCGAGAACGGCATCCTCTCGGAACGCGCGGGCGAGATCGCGCAGGCGCTGGGCGCCGACGCGATCCTCATCGAATTCGGTGCGGGCGAGATCCAGAAGGTACGCCACCTGCTGCCCCGCCTTCGGCCTTCCGCCTACGCCGCGCTGGATATCTCCCGCGACCAACTGCTCAAGGCGAGCAGCGCGCTCGCCTCCGACTATCCGTGGTTATCCGTGATCGCCGTCGTCGGTGATTATCACGCGCCCTTGGAGTCGGAACTCGTGCTGTCCAACGGCGCGCGTCGCGTCGTGTTCTTTCCTGGCTCTACCATCGGCAACTTCGAGCCGGAAGAGGCGGTGGCGTTTCTGCGGCGAGCCCGTGCCCTGGTGGGAGCCGACGGCGGAGTGCTGATCGGGGTGGACCTGCAGAAGCGCACGGAGATTCTGGACCTGGCTTACAACGACCCGGAAGGCTACACCGCCGCGTTCAACCTGAACGTCCTGGCACGGATCAACCGCGAGCTCAACGCGGATTTCGATCTCACCGCCTTCGAGCATCTCGCGTTCTACAACGCGCAGCGCAACCGGATCGAGATGCATCTCACCAGCCTGCGCGCGCAGTCGGCAAGGATCGCCCGCCATGCATTCGTCTTTGCCGCAGGGGAGACGATCCACACCGAGAACTCGTACAAGTACACGCCGTCGGGATTCTCCGCCCTGGCACGCGAAGCGGGGTTTTGCCTCAGCCGGATGTGGACGGATCGCGCAAGGCTGTTCGCGGTGTTCTTCCTGCACAATTGAGCGCCGGTCCCGGCAGGTTCCGCCGCGACCGCTCCTGGCTGTAGAATCGCGACCTGGCAAAACCGTTGAAGCAAGGGCGCGCCGCTCGTGGCGGCGTACGTGCGGTGCCCGATCGGCGGGCAAGCCAGGCACGGCGCGCAGGATCGCGGCCGGTTGGAGCATCCCGACATGCGTGTTTGCACTCTCAGACTCGACGGACAGGAGACGGCCGCAGTGGTCACGGCCGCAGGCGCCGTCCCGGTGAAATGGATCAACGCATATCTGGGGCGCGGTTGGCCTACCGACCTGTTGTCGCTGATCGAGCAGGGCCTGAGCCCTCTGCTGGTGCGCGACGCCGAGCAGACGCCCCGTGTAGTGGAGCGTTCGGCGGCGAGCTACGGTCCCCTCTTTCGGCGTCCACGCAAGATCTGGGGCATCGGCCTCAACTACAAAGACCACGCCGCCGACTTGAGCGCCGCGTTTCCCACCGAGCCGGCGTCGTTCATGAAGGGCGATCACACCATCATCGGTCCCGGGGATACGATCGAGCTGCCGCCGGATTCCGAGCGTGTCACGGCGGAGGCGGAGCTGGGGGTGATCATCGGCCGCGAGTGCCGCTGCGTGCGTGAAGACGATGCGAGCGACTACATTGCCGGATACTGCCTGATCCTCGACATGACGGCTGAGGACATCCTGCAACGCAACCCACGCTTTCTTACGCGCGCCAAGAACTATGACACGTTCTTCTCCTTCGGGCCGGAGCTGATCACCCCCGACGAGGTGCTCGACGTCTCGCGCCTGCGGGTGGGCACGTGGAAGAACGGCGCCTTGCACCGGGAGAACCTGGTGGCGAACATGGCTTTCCCGCCGCATTTCCTGGTGGCATTCCACTCGAATGTCATGACGCTGCACCCGGGCGATCTCATCAGCACCGGCACGCCCGGCGCTGTGGTGATCGAGCCGGGCGATGTGGCGGAGTGCAGGATCGAAGGGCTAGGCACGTTGTCTAACCCGGTGCGCAGGCGGCTCGGCGAGGGCTACAAGGGCCTCGCTTCCATCGGCGTGTAGCGGCTGGGCCTGGGGTCCCACTCCCGGGCAGGGCCTTACAACAACATCGCAAACCACGGAGGAACCATCCAATGTCGTATCGGAAGATCGCGGCCGGGATTGTCGGGTCGCTGCTGATTGCCGCGCCAGCGTTCGCGGCGGATACCATCAAGATCGGTCTCATCGACCCGCTGTCGGGGACGTTTGCCAACGTGGGCGAGCAGGGCGAGCGCACGCTGCAGATGCTGATCGAGGACATCAACGCCCACGGAGGTGTGCTCGGCCAGCGCCTGGAGCTGGTGGCGCTCGACAGCAAGGCCAACCCGCAGGAAGCCCTGCTGGCGCTGAAGCAGCTCACCGACGCCAACGTGCGCTTCTTCTTCCAGGGCAATTCGTCGGCCGTTGCAGGCGCGCTCACCGACGCCGTGGCCAAGCACAACGACCGCAACCCCGACAACCGCATCTTGTACCTCAACTACGGCGCGGTCGATCCCGCGCTTACGAACGATCGCTGCAACTTCTGGCATTTCCGCTTCGATGCCGATGCCAACATGAAGATGGCGGCGCTCACCAGCTACATGGCGACGCAGAAGAAGATCAAGAAGGTGTACCTCATCAACCAGGACTACGCCTTCGGGCAGGCCACGGCCAAGGCCGCGCGCGAGATGCTGCCGAAGAAGAGGCCCGACATCCAGATCGTCGGCGACGATCTGCATCCACTGGGCAAAGTGAAGGACTTCGCTCCTTACGTGGCGAAGATCAAAGCCTCAGGCGCCGATACCGTAGTCACCGGAAATTGGGGTGCCGATCTCGCGCTGCTGGTCAAGGCCGGCAAGGAGGCGGGCCTGAATGTCGATTACTACACCTATTACGCGGGTCTCGCGGGTGCGCCTGGCGCGATCGGTGAGGCGGGCGACGGCCGCGTGCGGCAGGTGAGCCATTGGTTCAACAATGTCGGCGACACCAAATCCGATGCAATGGTCATGGAGTACCGCAAGCGCTTTCCCGACTCCAAGGACGACTTCTACTGGCTCGACCTCAAGAATGCGATGGACATGCTGGTCACCGCCATGAACGAGACCAAGTCGACCGATCCGGCGAAGGTGGCCAAGGCGCTCGAGGGGATGAAGTACAAGGCGTTCACCGGCGAGGTGGTGATGCGGGCCGACAATCATCAAATCCTGCAGCCGATGTACATCTCGACCCTGACGAAGGCGGGCACCCCTGGCGCCAAGTATGACGTGGAGCGCACGGGCATGGGCTTTCGCTCCGATGGGCGCATCGAGGCGCGCGACATGACGATGGCGACGAGCTGCAAGATGCAGCGGCCGTAACGTGCCTGATGCGTGGGAGCAGAGAAGGGCGATGCGCGACGATGCAGGTTCGGGCTAACCGGCCCTTGCCGTAGTCCAGTGTCTCCCCGCGTCACCGGGGCGTCAGGGGCAGAGCGCCTTCGATCTGACGTTCACCGTTGCGCCGGCGTTCGCGCCGCCGGCGCCGCGGCCTTCTAGAAGGACCCGGTGGCAAGCAGCCGGAACAGGAAGTACAGCCCTAAAGCGGTCGCGAGGTAGAGAAGCAGGTGCGCGCTTTCGCTGCGCTGAGGATTGCGGTCGAGCCACCGCTTGCCGAGCACAGCCGCACCTGCGCCGCCCAACCCCAACAGCCAGACGGGCAGCGGGCTTGCCCAGAGGCGAGTCACGAACGCCGGAATCCAGCTCCCCGGCTTCAGCACCCGGTACAGCGTGCCGGCGAGTCCGAGCAGCGCCAGCGCAACCAGGAGCACATCCAACGCATCATCGACGAAGCGTCGGCTGAGGAGCGCGCGGGGAGGTTTGATGGTAGCCGGTTTGGCGTTCATGGAAGCGGTCTCCGGGGGATACTCGCCGGGGGACTCAGCAACACCCGTACCAACGCCGCTCTGCTCGCCGGGATCGGGCGCTCGCTTCAGTCGATGGCGCTTGCGCACTCGGATCGGTTCGTCACGGGGCTACGCTTCGTCGCAGCGCGAAGCCTCGACCGGTAGCGGCGCAGCGGGATCGCGAGCTGGCGGGGAAATCGAGCGGAGCCGTTCGCGCCCTACGGCGCGAGGCACCGCACAAAGGTGCAAACCCGTTGGCAATCTTCGGAGAAACCGCACTCAAACTCGGCCAAGCGTGCCTTTCCGTCGCCATCGACGCCGCACAAATCGGCCGCGCCCATCTGGTTCGGTTTGGGGCGCCACTCGCACTGGTGACAAGCGGTGACGCCAGGGATCTCGAGCGACTCGCTGCGCACGAAGCTGCCCGGGACTTTGCTCGACTGGCCGGGCGCCGACGACTGGTCAGAATCGTCGGCCATTCCCGCAGGCGAGCCCAAGCACAACAGCGAGAAAGCGACCAGCGCGAGGAACCGTTTCATCTGCCGCCTGCCAGTTGACAAAAAAGTATACTCCAGCGTCCCCCTCTATAACAGTTGCAGGCAATCATCGCTCCTGAGCGCGAATCCGGGTTGATCCCGATCAAGATCCCGCCGCACCGTCCGAGCGGGGCGCGGTGGGGCGCCGGAACCGATTGGCAACCCATCCCGCCGCTAGTACGCCGCCGATCGCTGCCACGTACAAGACCCAGCGCAGCCATCCGTATTCCCTGATCCAGGCCTCCAGCAACGGCTCCTCGATCAGCATCGTCGCCGCCGTCCAGGCCAGGACCGCCGCGCCGACGTAGATGATGACGGGGTAGCGGTCGACGAGGCGCAGCACGAGTGTGCTTCCCCACACCATGATCGGGATGCTGATCAGCAGGCCCAGCACCACCAGCGCAAAACTACCCTGCGCCGCACCGGCCACCCCGAGCACGTTGTCCAGCCCCATGATGGCGTCGGCGATGACTATGGTGCGGATCGCGGAGCCGAAACCGGTGATCTCCCGGCGCTCCCCGGCGGACGCGTGGTCCTCGACTACCGGGGCCAGCAGCCGGTAGGCGATCCAGAGCAGCAGCAGCGCGCCCAACCCTCGCACGCCGGGGATCGACAACAACGCAACGACCGCGAGGGTCATGGCGACCCGTACGGCGACGGCCCCGACCGTGCCCCACACGATGGCCCGTCGCCGGAGCTCCTTGGGCAGCTTGCGCGCGGCCAGGGCGATCACGATCGCGTTGTCGCCCGCCAACACCAGGTCGATGATGACGATCGCGACCAGGGCGGAGACGAAGTCCTGTGCCAGGAGGTCCATCCGGGCGGGTTAGCCTGGATAATTCATGAGGGACTCGGGATGATCGCGAGGCGATTTGCGAGGCAGGTTGGGCTCGACCGGCACAGCCAATAGATCACTCTATTGGCAAGCTGGGCATGCCCAAGATGACCGCAAAGCGTCCGCGAGGTCACGCGCAGGGCGGAGCAGGTTCCGTCGGCCTTGGGCCGATGGATGCGACCCCGGAGCGTGACAAGGCGCGCCGGGAATCAACGCGTGCCCTATGCGCGCCTTCACGGTCGCATCCCCAAAGGGGCCCCTGCTCCACGTTCGGGAGCGCCCGAGTAGCCCGGCGCAACGCCGTCCGCTCGGCTTGCATCACCCGTGAGCTGTGGGTGCTCCGGATAACTGGCCTCCCGGCGCGTCTTCATGAATTATCCAGGCTACCCCTTCAGGCGGTTGATGCGAATGACCTCCGGCAGCCGGCGCAGACCGCGCAGGATCTGCGCGAGGTGCAGGCGGTTGGTGACTTGCAGGGTGAAGTGGATGTCGGTATAGACGTGGGAGTCGCCGGGCTCGAGGCTCACGTTCTCGATGTTGGAGCCGCTCTCGGCGATCTCCGCAGCGACCTTCGCCAGGACCCCGGGTTGATTCGAGACTACAAGCTTGATGCTGACCGAGAACAGCTTGCGAGTGTCCGGCGCCCACTCCACGTCCAGCCACTTTTCCGGGTCCTTGCGGGTCTTGGCGACGACCGGACAGTCGTGCGTGTGGATGACCATGCCGCGCCCGGTCTTGATGAAACCGATGATGGGGTCGCCCGGGATCGGATGGCAGCACTTGGCGAACTGCAGCGCCATGCCTTCGGAGCCGCGGATGACGACCGGCCCGACACTGCCCGGCGTGCCGGTGTCTGCGCCGGTCGGCACCAGCTTGCGCGCCACCACGATGGCAAGCTGCTTGCCCAGCCCGATCTCGGCGAGCTGCTCCTGTTTGTTCTTGGCCCCCGTCTCCTTGAGCAGACGCTCCCAGTCGGCGTCAGTGATGCGACGCGGACCCGACCCGAGCGCGTTCAGCGCCTGCGCGAGCAGCCGCTCGCCCAGCTGCGCCGACTCCTGGTATTGCATGGTCTTCAAGAAGTGGCGGATGTGGTGCCGCGCCTTCGCCGACACCACGTAGCTCAGCCAAGCGGGGTTCGGCTTGGCATGCGCGGCAGTGATGATCTCGACGCGGTCGCCGTTGCTCAGCTCCATGCGCAACGGCACCAGCTCGTGGTTGATCTTGGCCGCCACGCAGCGATTGCCGATGTCGGTGTGCACGGCGTAGGCGAAGTCCACGCAGGTGGCGCCGTGCGGCAGCGCCATGATCTTGCCCTTGGGCGTGAACACGTAGACTTCATCCGGGAACAGATCGACCTTCAGGTGCTCGAGGAACTCGACCGAGTCGCCGCTTTCGGACTGGATCTCGAGCAGGCTCTGCAGCCACTGATGCGTCTTGCGCTGCAGCTCGGAGAGCTCGGCATCGGTGCTCTTGTACAGCCAGTGCGACGCCACCCCGGCCTCCGCGATCTTGTGCATCTGCTGCGTGCGGATCTGCACCTCCACCGGGCTGCTGAAGGGACCGAACAGCGTGGTGTGCAACGACTGGTAGCCGTTGGCTTTGGGAATGGCGATGTAATCCTTGAACTTGCCCGGGATCGGCTTATACAGCCCATGCAGGGCGCCGAGCGCCAGATAGCAGGACGCCACGTCCTTCACGATCACGCGAAACGCGTAGATGTCGAGGACCTTGGAGAACGACAGATTCTTCTCGTGCATCTTGCGGTAGATGCTGTAGAGATTTTTTTCCCGCCCGGTCACCAGCGCGTCGATGTGGCTCTCGACGAGCCGCTGCTTGATGGTCTCCAGGATCTTGTCCAATACCTCGCGCCGGTTTCCGCGCTGCGCCTCGAGCGCCTTCTTGAGCACGCGGTATCGGTTGGGATACAGGTTCTTGAACGCAAGCTCCTCGAGCTCCTGATACAGGGCATTGAGTCCCAGGCGATTGGCGATCGGCGCGTAGATGTCCAGCGTCTCGCGAGCGATGCGGGCGCGCTCGGCCGGACGCATCACATCCAGCGTGCGCATGTTGTGCAGCCGGTCCGCCAGCTTGATCAGGATGACGCGCACATCGCGCGCCATCGCCAGGAACATCTTGCGGAAGTTCTCCGCCTGCGCCTGCTCCTGGCTCTCGAACTCGATGCGATCCAGCTTGGATACGCCGTCTACGAGCTCCGCCACCATCTTGCCGAACTTGTCGCTCAACTCGCTCTTGGTGACGGCGGTGTCCTCCATCACGTCGTGCAGCAGCGCGGCGCTCAGCGCCTGGGAGTCCAGATGCCACTGGGTGAGGATCTTGGCCACCTCCACCGGGTGCGAGATGTAGGGCTCGCCGGTGCGGCGGAACTGGCCCTCGTGAGCGGCCTCGGAGAACTCGTACGCCGAGCGGATCTGACGCACGTCGTCCGGCTTCAAGTAGCTCGAAGCGTCGTGGAGGAGCAGTTCGGACTCGGACATCTTCGACTGTGGGTCGCCGCGAAGAAGCCCGCTTGTAGGGATGATTGTGGGGCTAGCGCTGGGTCGAGTGGCTGGGTCGGGCAGGCGCAAGGTGCGGGTTTCTGCTGATGATCAGGCTTGCCCCTTGTTCAAGATCTCCTGGCCGACCTTGCCGGCGGCCACCTCGCGCAGCGCGATGACCGTGGGCTTGTCCTTGTTCGCCTCGACCATGGGGGACGCGCCCTGAGTGAGCTGGCGCGCGCGATAGGTGGCGGCGAGCGTCAACACGAACCGATTCGGAATCAGCTTCAGGCAGTCATCCACGGTGATGCGAGCCATGTTGTTTCCCCTTGCCGGTGGCGCTATCGAAACTGGTCCATCAGTTCGCGGTGCCGCGCGAGTTGGGCCTCCAAACGCAGCCGCTGCGCGCGAACGATGCTCACCAGATCGGCCACCGCCACGTCGAAGTTTTGGTTAATAATAACATACGCAAATTCGGCCACATGCGCGATCTCCTCGCGTGCGGCCGCCAGGCGCCGCTCGATCACCTCGGCGCTGTCCTGGCCACGGCTCTCCAGGCGCCTGCGCAGCGCGTCGGGCGAGGGCGGCAGGATGAATATGCCGACTGCGTCCGGGATCAGCCGGCGAACCTGCGCCGCGCCCTGCCAGTCGATCTCCAGCAGAATGTCCCGTCCCAGCGCACGCCGCGCTTCGATCCACGCCTGCGAGGTTCCGTACAGGTTGCCGTGCACCTCCGCGCTCTCCAGGAACTCGCCGCGGCTGGCCATGGCCTGGAACTCGGCGCGCGAGACGAAGTGGTAGTTGCGCCCGTCCGCTTCCCCCGGGCGCGGAGACCGTGTCGTGTAGGAGATGGACAGCTCGATGTCCGGCTCCCGCTCCAGCAACGCGTTGACCAGGCTGGTCTTGCCTGCTCCCGAGGGAGCGCAGACGATGAACAGGTTCCCTGCGGTCATGACCGGCGTGGCGCGAGCGGGTGGTTGGAAGGAGTATCGGCGCGATGCGGCATCTGCTGAAGGGCCACGCGGGCGCGCAACGCCGGGGGTTGGGGTGCAGCGACTCCGGGTTGGCTGGCTACTCGATGTTCTGCACCTGTTCGCGCATCTGCTCGATCAGCACTTTCAATTCCATCGAGGCCTGCGAGACGTCGACGTCCACCGACTTCGACCCCAGCGTGTTCGCTTCGCGGTTGAGCTCCTGCATGAGGAAGTCCAGCCGCTTGCCCACGGCGCCGCCGGCGACGAGCACGCGGCGCGTCTCCCCCAGATGCGTAACCAGGCGCGCCAGCTCTTCCTCGACGTCCACTTTCGCAGCGAACATCACGAGCTCCTGGCGAACCCGGTCCTCATCGATTTCGGCCGCCGCGCCGCTCAGCGCATCTCTGAGCCTCGCGCCGAGCCGCTCCTGATAACTCGCAACGACCTGCGGAATGCGCGGCTTGACCAGGTCCACCAGATCCTGCATGCGCGCGGTGCGCTCGAGCAACACGGCGCTCAGCTTATCGCCCTCGCGCGCGCGCGATGCGGTGAAATCGTCCAGAGCCCGTTGCAACAGCGACATGAGCTGCTCGCGGAGCTCCTCGAGCGGCAGGGTGTCGGCCTCGACGATGCCCGGCCAGCGGATCACGTCGCTTACCGTGAGGCTGGCCGAGCCGGGCAGATGGGCGCGCACGCGCGCGTCCAGGTCGACGAGCTGCTCGAGCAGAGCGGTGTTCAATCGGAGCGGCACCTGACTTGCGGGCTTGCGCACGAGCGCTACGCGGCATTCCACCTTGCCGCGCGAGAGCTTTGCGGCGAGCATCTCGCGCATGGCGGGCTCGAAGGAGCGCAGCTCGTCGGGAAGCCGGAACTGCACGTCGAGGTAGCGATGGTTGACCGAGCGGATCTCGATGCTGAGCGTGCCCAAAGACAACTCCTCGGACATCGCGGCGTAGCCGGTCATGCTATAGATCATGGGGGCGTGCAGCTCTTAGAATGGCGGCGAAGCGCGGGCTCACCCGCGGGCAAAGATAGCACATAATCCCCGGGCCCTTTCCCGGTCGAATTCAGAGGGCTCGCGCGAACAACCACGGAGTCCGAATGCGTCCAAGCCAGAGGCAGCCCGACGAGCTGCGCCCGGTGAAGATCACCCGGCGCTATACGCGCCACGCGGAAGGCTCGGTGCTGATCGAATTCGGCGAGACGCGGGTCGTGTGCACCGCCAGCGTCGAGGACAAGGTGCCGGCGTTCCTCAGGGGGCTGGGCCGCGGATGGGTGACGGCCGAATACGGCATGTTGCCGCGCTCCACGAACACGCGAATGCAGCGCGAGGCGGCCTCTGGCAGGCAGTCGGGGCGCAGCCAGGAAATCCAACGCCTGATCGGCCGAGCCTTGCGCTCCGTGGTCGACCTCGATGGGTTGGGCGAGCGTACCATCCAGATCGACTGCGACGTGATCCAGGCCGACGGCGGCACCCGGACGGCGGGGATCACCGGAGCGTTCGTGGCCCTGCACGACGCCGTGACATCCCTGCGCGAGTTCGTGCCGACGTGGCCGCTGCGTGACTTCGTGGCCGCCGTGTCGGTGGGGATGGTCGGGGGTGTTCCCGTGCTCGATCTGGACTACGCCGAAGACTCGCAATGCGAAACGGACATGAACGTGGTGATGACCGGCTCGGGCGGCCTGGTCGAGGTGCAGGGCACCGCGGAGGGGAAGCCCTTTACGCGCCCGGAGCTGGACGCGCTGGTCGATCTCGCCGAGGGCGGGATCCGGCGCTTGATCGGTGTCCAGCGCGCCGCGCTCGGGGTCTGATCGGACCGCGCACGACGGAAAGCGGCAACGGCGGATGCGTTGAGGGATCCGAGCAATGAACCGAGTGGTGCTCGCCACCAACAACGAAGGCAAGATCCGGGAGATGCGTGCGATCCTCGCGCCGCTCGGGATCGACGTCGTCCCGCAGGAGCACTACGGCGTGTCCGAGGCGGAGGAACCGCACGGCACGTTCATCGAGAATGCGCTCGCCAAAGCGCGCCACGCTTCGGCCACCACGGGGCTCGCAGCGCTGGCCGACGATTCGGGCATTTGCGTCGACGCCTTGGATGGAGCCCCTGGCGTGTTCTCCGCTCGCTTCGCCGGCGACCCCAAATCGGACCAGCGTAACAACGACAGGCTGCTGGAGCTGATGCGCCTGCACGATGACCGCAAGGCGCACTACTATTGTGTGATCGTTCTGCTGCGCCATGCAGACGATCCGCAGCCGTTGATCGCCGAGGGCGACTGGCATGGCGAGATCGTGCGCGAACCGCGCGGCGCCGGCGGCTTTGGCTATGACCCGCTGTTTCTGGATCCTTGGCTCGGTAAGACCGGCGCGGAGCTGCCGATGGAGCAAAAGAACCATGTGAGCCATCGAGGCAAGGCGTTGGCGGCATTGGTGGACAAGCTCAGAGGCGGGCCGCGGTGAGGCACACGCAAGCAGCGAACTCCATCGCCGCAAGCATCTCTAATCTGCCTTCACCCTTCACCCTTCACCCTTCACCCTTCACCCTTCACCCTTCACCCTTCACCCTTCACGCCCCGACCTTTTCCGCTACCCTGTCACCGGTGAACACGCCCATCACATTCAGCGTGCCGCACGCCGCGCGCGTGCGGTTCCAGGCGCTGCCACCGCTCAGCCTGTATGTCCACGTTCCGTGGTGCGTGCGCAAGTGCCCTTATTGCGACTTCAACTCGCACGAGCTCCGCGGCGAGCTGCCCGAGCAGCAGTATGTGCGCGCGCTGCTCGCCGACCTGGAACAGGCGCTGCCATCGATCTGGGGCCGGCGTATCCACACCGTGTTTTTCGGGGGCGGAACGCCCAGCCTCCTGTCAGCTCGCGTGCTCGACGATCTACTGTCCGGTATCCGCGCCCGCGTGCCGCTCGACCCTGCGGCGGAGATCACGCTGGAGGCGAACCCGGGCACGTTCGAAGCGGACAAGTTCGCCGAGTTCCGCCATATCGGCATCAACCGACTCTCGATCGGGATCCAGAGCTTCAACGCACGGCATCTGCGCGCGTTGGGCCGCATCCACGACGAGCGTCAGGCGCGCCGTGCCGTGCAGATCGCGCAGGAGTGCTTCGACAACGTCAACCTCGATCTGATGTACGCGCTTCCCGAGCAAACGTCGCTCGAAGCGGAGGCCGATCTGGCCGCTGCCATCGACTTCGGCCCGCAGCACCTGAGCGTGTATCAGCTCACGATCGAGCCGAACACCCGCTTCGCTCGCTTCCCCCCACCGGTGCCCACCGAGGACATCGCCGCCGACATGCAGGAGGTGCTGGAGAGCATGCTCGCGCAGAGCGGCTACGCTCACTATGAGACGTCGGCTTTTGCGCAGGCCGGCCGGAGCTCCCAGCACAACCTCAACTATTGGCGGTTCGGCGATTATCTGGGTATCGGCGCGGGCGCGCACAGCAAGCTCTCCTTCGCAGAACTCGTCGTCCGCCAGGCTCGCTGCAAGCATCCGCGCGAGTATCTAGAGCGTGCCGCCGCCGGACAGGCACTGCACACCGAGCACGAGGTCGAAGCGAGCGAGTTGCCGTTCGAGTTCATGATGAACGCGTTGCGGCTCACGGAGGGGTTCGAGACCAGCCTGTTTCAGGAGCGCACCGGGCTGCCGCTGGCGGCGGCGCTGCGCCCGCTGGAGGAGGCCGAGCGCCGCGGGCTGGTCCATCGCGACCACCTGCGCGTGGCGCCCACGCGCACGGGGCAACGCTTCCTCAACGATCTGCTGCAGTTGTTCCTGCGCGATGGCGCGGTGAAGGACTGATCCAAGCTGGACTACGAAAGGAGGGCTCAGTGCAGAAGGACGGCAAGGACGTCAGCGCCGACTCGCAGGTGGCGCGTGTGTTCGAGTGGCGCCGCGGCTTCAACACGATCCACTTGATCGATGTCGGCATCAAGTCCGGGCTGATCCGGGCGCTCGCACAGGCGCCGGGTTCCACGGCCACCGAGCTGGCGGACAAGCTCGCGCTGCACCCTCCGTATGTCGAGACCTGGTGCCGGACCGCCTACGGCATGGAAATCCTCGATGCCGAAAGCTCTCAAGCGGGTTCCGCCGGCGCCGGAACAGGTGCGCGCTGGCGCCTCGCCCCGCACTTCGACGTGATCCTGGCCAACCCCAGCCATCCGCGCTATCTGGGCGGCTACGTGCGGCTCGGCACCGAGGTGGCAGCGGAGGACTTCCGTCGGTGCGCGGAAGCATTGCGCACCGGCGCGACCAACCCGTTCCAAGGACGCGGCCATGCGTTCGCGCACGCCATCGCCGAATCGACCTGGGGACTCCAGGTCGTCACGGCGAAGAAGATCCTTCCCGAGATGTCGGGCCTGGCGCCGAGCCTGGAGGCCGGCGGTGCGATCCTGGAGATCGGCTGCGGGGCGGGGAACCTGCTGCTGCAGCTGGCGAAGTCGTTTCCGAAGGCGCGCTGCGTGGGTGTGGACATCGACGAGGACAGCCTGGGCGTGGCGCGCGCCAAGATCGAACAGGCGGGCCTCACGGCGCGGGTCGAAGCGCGCCAGGGAAGCGTCGCCTCAGTGACGCAGCCAGGCAGCTATGATGCCGTCGTCATGGTGGAGGTGCTGCACGAGATCGCGCCGCGGCTCCGGCCCGCCGTGGTCCGAGAGGGTGCGGCGGCGCTCAAGCCGGGAGGCTGGATGGTGATCGTCGACGAGACCTATCCGTCGACTCTCGCGGAGATGCGCGAGCCGCAGTTCAGGTTCCCCCTCATGACCGGCTTCGAGGAGATGTACTGGGGCAACGTGCTGCCCACCCGCGAGGAGCAGGAGAGCCTGCTGCGCGACGCCGGCCTGACCGGCCCGATCAACCGCTCGCTGATCGGAGAGGGGTTTACGGTGTTGACCGCCCAGAAGGCCGTGACCCGTGATTCGTGACCCGTGATTCGTGACTCGTGACTCATGACCACGAGCTGCGCGGCGCGCAGCTCGTTGACGCAGACACCCCGGCAGTCTCCCAAAACCGCTCTGTACGTATGTGAGATCCGTCCGATCCCTGGCTCGACGCCGTATTCGCGGCAAGTCACGAGTCACGGATCACGAGTCACGAATCACGGCAGCGTATACCGCACCACCACCCGCCCCGTGCGCCCCTTGTCGCTGCTCCAGCTCGCGAAGCTGTTGCAGACTTGCTTGCCGCCCTCGATCACGCGCTCGAGCGGCGCGTCGATGAACTTCGCGCTTCCCGCGTCCTGGCCTGCCGAGACGCGGGCCTCGCTCCAGGGCTGTTGGGAATCGTCCGGCCGCACGAACAACTCGACCCCGCTCACCTGAGCGTTGGCCGGAATCACCGCGCACACCGCGACTCGCAATGCGTCTGCTTCGGTGCAAGTTGGGCGCTGGGAGTTGTTCGTTGGCTGCGGGGCCTTGCAAGCGGGGATCTGCACCAGCGCGGCGACGCCTTCCACTCCACGGTGCCGCTCCGCCGCGTATTGTCCGTCGACCCCGGTCACGGCGTTCAGCCGGATCTGCTCCAGCTTGGCGGTGGTGGTCTCGAGCAGGTGCAGCTGCTGCTGCATATCGAGGTGTAGCGCTTGTGTCTCGTCGTGTACCTGCTGGAGGCGATATTGGGAGTATGCATACCCGGCGACCGCAGAGGAGAGCACGATGAGGAGCATCATCACCAGAGAGCGGATTCCTCCTCCGTTCTTGCGGCGGTCGCCCTCGGCGCGGTGTCTGCGCCAAGCCGTAATGACCTGGACGGTGGCCGCCGTGAGCGTTGCGCTTGCGCCGATCATGGCGGCGATGACGGGTTCGGACAGGTTCACGCTCGGCGCGCTCCGGTATCGTGTCGGGGCGATAGCCCCTTGGCGTTAATTGTCTTCTTCGGCCCCGGAGAAGGCCGCTTGAGCAGCGGCGGGGGCCACGCCCGAGCTGCGAAGCAAATTCTGTGTCAGGCGCGCAGGAAAACCAGGTCCCACACCCCGTGGCCGAGGCGCAAGCCGCGTTGCTCGAACTTGGTCGGGGGCCGATGTTCGGGACGTGGTGCGAACTCCGGGCAGGTATTCTTGAGCAACGGCTCAGCGCTCAGGACTTCCAGCATCTGTTGTGCATACTCATGCCAATCCGTCGCGAGGTGCAGGTACCCCGCGGCAGTGAGTCGCGTTGCCAGCAGGCGCACGAAGGCCGGCTGGATCAGGCGTCGCTTGTGATGGCGCCGCTTCGGCCAGGGGTCGGGGAAGAACACATGGATCCCAGACAGGGCGCCGGCGGGGATCATGTGTTCGACCACTTCGGTGGCGTCGTGCTGAATGATGCGCAGGTTGGCCAGCCGCTGCTCGGCGATCTGCTTGAGCAGACTGCCCACGCCCGGCGAATACACCTCGACTGCGAGGTAATCGTTCTGGGGGTGAGAAGCTGCGATCCATGCGGTGGTCTCGCCCATGCCGAAGCCGATCTCCAGAATCCTCGGCGCCTCGCGGCCGAAAAGCCGGGCGAGATCGAGCGGCCGCGCCGAGTAGGGCACGGCGTAGCGCGCGAGCAGGTTGTCGTACGCTCGCTTCTGGCCAGTGGACATCCGCCCCTGACGCAGCACATAGCTGCGCACAGGACGGCGCCCGGAATGTGGACTATCCATTGCGGTACCGGAGCCACCGGCCATACGACGTGGTCCCTCCCCTTGAAGGGGAGGGCGCTAATCAGCGCTTCGCTGCTTGAACGCTGGACGAGAGGAAGGTCAAGCGACCTTGTTCTGGATCGGCGCGATGGCGCCGGAAGTGGGGGAGCTGGGCGATGCGGAGTAGAGCTTCTTCGCCATCCGCCCTGCAAGATAGGCTTCCCGCCCCGCCTCCACGGCCTTACGCATCGCGCTCGCCATCCGCACCGGGTCCTTCGCCGCGGCGATGGCGGTATTCATCAACACGCCGTCGCAGCCCAGTTCCATGGCGATCGCGGCGTCGGATGCCGTGCCCACGCCGGCATCTACGAGCACCGGTAGCTTCGCGTTTTCGATGATGATCTGCAGGTTGTAGGGGTTGAGGATGCCCATCCCGGATCCGATCAGCGACGCGAGCGGCATCACCGCGACGCACCCGATCTCCTCTAGACGCTTGGCGATGATGGGGTCATCCGAGGTGTAGACCATCACCTGGAACCCCTCCTTGACGAGCGTCTCGGCGGCGGAGAGCGTCTCCACGACGTTCGGGTAGAGCGTACGCGGGTCGCCCAGCACCTCGAGCTTGACCAGCGCATGGCCGTCGAGCAGCTCGCGCGCCAACCGCAGCGTACGCACAGCGTCCTGTGCCGTGTAGCATCCGGCGGTGTTGGGCAGGATGGTATAGCGGCTCGGCGGCAGCGCATCCAGCAGGTTCGGCTCGTTGGGGTTCTGGCCGATGTTGGTGCGGCGTATAGCGACGGTGACGATTTGCGCGCCACTCGCCTCCACCGCCGCGCGCGTTTGCGCGAAGTCCTTGTACTTGCCCGTACCCACCAGAAGCCGGGAGGAGTAGGGCTTGCCCGCGATGATCAGTTGATCCATCAAGACGTGATCCGGAATCCGTGTGCCGCAGCCCGTCAGCCGCCTCCGACAGCGACCACGACCTCCAGCTTGTCGCCGTCGGCCAGACGCTGCTCCTGGAAGCTTCCGCGCGGCACGATTTCCCCATTGCGCTCCAGGGCGATGCGCTTGCCTGTCAACTCCAGCCGCTCGAGCAGCTCCGCCACGCTAAGCGGCCCATCGAAGCGACGCGCCGTGCCGTTGATCGTGAGAGAAATCATCCCAGAGTGGTTGAGTGCAGAATCCTGAGGCTGAATTTTACACTCTCATGCGGGTGCGCGTCGCTGCGTGGCACGTTGCCGGCCCGGGCTCCGTGGTATCCTGGGCTCGATCGCACGAGCCGATGCACGCAGACGGCGCGAAGCGCTGATAAGGCCTGACCAGCCCCCCGAGCAGCCTCGGGGAACACGAAGATGAACGCTCCAGCAGGGCCGGTCTGGCAAGACCGGCGCACTCCCCGAACCGGGCCGCGCGCGCAACGAGCAGTCCGAAGTGCAGTGCACAGCGCAACCGCTGCGGTCGCGCGGATGGGCAACCGCTGAGCCCCGGCCATGCCCCCCTCCGACTCCATCTCGCAAGCCGCTCTGGCACCTCAGCCTTCGGCTGCACCTGCCGCCCGCAGCGCGGCGTTCCCACTCGCCGGCACCCCAATCGCGATCGACATTCGCAAGCTGTCGCTGACTTACCAGACCGCAGACGGGCCGGTGGTGGCGCTTTCCGACATCGACCTGTCGGTCCGGCGCGGCGAGTTCGTGTCCTTCATCGGGCCTTCCGGCTGCGGCAAGACGACACTCATGCGCGTGATCGCCGATCTCGCCACGCCCACCGCCGGCGGGGTCACCGTCAACGGCGTGAGCCCCGCGTCAGCCCGTCTCGCGCGCGCATACGGCTACGTGTTTCAAGCGCCGGCGCTGTATGCCTGGCGCAACGTGCTGCGCAACGTCATGCTGCCGCTGGAGATCATGCGCATGCCTGCGGCCGAGCGCAGGGCGCGCGCCGAGAGATATCTCGCGATGGTGGGCCTGTCAGGCTTCGAGCGCAAGCACCCGTGGCAGCTCTCCGGTGGGATGCAGCAGCGCGTGTCGCTCGCTCGCGCTCTGGCGTTCGAGCCCGACCTGCTGCTGATGGACGAACCGTTCGGCGCGCTGGACGAGATCACGCGCGACCATCTCAACGAGCAGCTTCTTCGCCTGTGGCAGCAGACGCAGAAGACGGTGATCTTCGTCACGCACTCCATCTCCGAGGCCGTGTTTCTGTCCGGCCGGATCGTGGTGATGAGTCCGCGGCCCGGGCGCATCCTGGAGGTCATCGAGAGCCGCCTGCCTGCGGCACGCGGGCTGGACGTGCGCGAGGCGCCGGAGTTTCTCGAGGTCGCGCACCGCGTGCGTCAGGCGCTGCGCGCCGGACACAGCTATGACGACTGACGCGGTAGCACTCCCGCCTCTGGCGCGGGCCGCCGGCGCGAGCCTGCTCATGCAGCGCGTCGTGCCGGTGGCGACCGTGCTCGCGCTGATCCTGGTCGCGTGGTATGCACTGGCTATCTGGCTCAATTCGCCGCAGGTGATCGAACGCTTGGGCGGCGCCGAAGGCTCCTGGAGCGCGCGAGAGCTCATCCGCGGCTGCTGGTCGATGGAGCGCCCGGTGCTGCCGGCGCCGCACCAGGTCGCGCAGGACCTGTACCAGTCGGTGCTCGGCACGCCGATCGACAGCAAGCGCAGCCTCGTGTTCCACGCCGGCGTGACCGTGTCCGCGACTGTGCTCGGGTTCTTGTTCGGCGCCGTGCTGGGCATCCTATTGGCGGCGGGAATCGTGCATCTCACCGTGCTGGATCGCAGCCTTCTGCCGTGGATCATCGCGTCTCAGACGGTGCCGATCCTCGCCATCGCGCCCATGATCGTCGTCGTGCTCGGCAACGTGGGACTGAGCGGCCTGCTGCCCAAGGCGATCATCTCGATGTATCTGTGCTTTTTTCCCGTGACCATCGGGATGGTCAAGGGGTTGCGCTCGCCGGACCCACTGCAGCTCGATCTCATGCGCACCTACAACGCCAGCCCGGCCCAGGTGTTCTGGAAGCTACGCTGGCCCGCCGCCACGGCGTTCCTGTTCGCGAGTCTGAAGGTGGCGATCGCCGTGAGCCTGGTGGGCGCGATCGTGGGCGAGCTCCCCACCGGGGCGCAGGCCGGGCTGGGCGCAAGGCTGCTGAGCGGTTCCTACTATGGGCAGACGATCCAGATCTGGTCGGCGCTCATCATGGCCTCCTTGGTCGGCGTCGCGTTGGTGTTCCTCGTGGGCGGCGTGGAGCGGGCGGTGATGCGCGGGCAGGGGACCTCGGCGTGAACCTTCGGCTCACTCGGCTGCTCGCTCCGGCGTTGATGCTCGCCGGGCTTCTCGCCCCGGTCGGCAGCGAAGGGTGGAGTGGCCCGGCTCTGAGCTGTGCCGTGGCCACGCTTGCAGGCGCCTTGGTGCTGCTTCGTCAGTGGAGTTCCGCGCTCGAACATGGACTCTCGTTGCTAGCGCTGGTTCTCGGCGCGTGCGCGCCGCTGCTCCTGTTACAAGGCGCGGGAGCGTTCGGCTTGGAGGCGCCGGGCCTGTGGCTGTTTCTTAGCGGCTGGACGCTGCTGCTCTGGGAGCGGCTGGAGAGGCTTGCCCGCGTGCCAGGACGCGGCATGGCTGCGCTGGTCGCGCCCGCGCTGTTCGGCGTGGCGGTGCTGTATCTGTGGCAGGTGCTCGTGGTGGGGTTCGCCGTGCCGCAGGTTCTGTTGCCGTCGCCAGCGCAGGTCGGCCGTGTGTTGGCCACGCGGATGGACATCCTCTGGCCGGACTTCCGACAGACCTTCCTGAAAGCGGTGCTGGCGGGCTTCGCGCTGGGCTCCGCGCTGGGCTTCGTGGTGGCGGTGGTGGCGGACCGCATCCCGTTCTTCAAGCGCGGCCTGCTGCCGCTATGCAACCTGCTGAGCGCGATGCCGATCGTCGGCATCGCGCCGATCATGGTGATGTGGTTCGGGTTCGACTGGCAGTCGAAAGCGGCGGTGATCGTGGTCGTGACGTTCTTCCCCATGCTCGTCAATACGCTTGCCGGGCTGGCCTCGGCCGACGCCATGCAGCGCGACCTGATGCACTGCCTGGCGGCCGGGTACGGGCAGACGCTCGCCAAGCTGCGGCTGCCCTCGGCCTTGCCCTTCATCTTCAACGCGCTCAAGATCAACTCCACGCTCGCGCTGATCTCGGCCATCGTCGCGGAGTTCTTCGGCTCGCCCATCCTCGGCCTGGGCTTTCGCATCAGCACCGAGGTGGCCAAGCTCAACGTGGACGTGGTCTGGGCCGTGATCGCGATCGCGGCGCTGGCCGGATCGATGTTCTATGGTTTGATCGCCGTGGTGGAACGGGCCTGTACGTTCTGGCATCCGTCCTACCGCAGCTGAGCGTTGCACCTTCACTTTCACCTACAGGGAGACGGGAACACCATGACGAATAAGACACTGGCGTCGATTGCAGCCACGCTGCTCGCGCTCGCCACGGGCGCGGCTTGCGCTCAAGACAAGCTGACGTTGCAGCTCAAATGGGTCACCCAGGCGCAGTTCGCCGGCTACTACGTCGCCAAGGATAAAGGCTTCTACAAGGAGGTCGGCCTGGACGTGACGGTGAAGCCGGGCGGTCCCGACATCAATCCCAGCCAGGTGATCGCGGGCGGCGGCGCGGACGTGATCGTGGACTGGATGCCGTCGGCATTGGCCACGCGCGAGAAGGGCGTGCCCATGGTGAATATCTCCCAGGTGTTTCAGCGCTCCGGCATGGAGCTCACCTGCCGCAAGGACTCCGGCGTGAAGACACCGCAGGACTTCAAGGGGCGCACCCTGGGCGTTTGGTTCTACGGCAACGAGTATCCGTTCCTGTCCTGGATGGACAAGCTCGGCTACAAGACCTCGGGCGGGGGCGACGCGGTCAAAGTGCTCAAGCAGGGCTTCAATGTCGATCCGCTGCTGCAGAAGCAGGCCGATTGCATTTCGACCATGACCTACAACGAATACTGGCAGCTGATCGAAGCCGGCATGAAGCAGGACCAGCTCCTGGTGTTCAAGTACGAAGACCAAGGCGTGGCGACCTTGGAAGACGGGCTGTACGCGCTCGAGAAGTCGATCAACGATCCGAAGATGGCCGACAAGCTCGCCCGCTTTATCAAGGCGTCGATGAAAGGTTGGGACTATGCCATCAAGCACCAGGAGGAAGCGGTGCAGATCGTCCTGAACAACGACGCCTCCGGTGCGCAGACCAAGCAGCATCAGACCACGCAGATGCTGGAGATCGCGAAGCTGGTGCAAGGCGGCAAGCTCGGCTATCTCGAGCCCAAGTCGTACGAGCGCACCGTGAACACGCTGCTCTCCGGCAAGTCGGAGCCGGTGATCACCAAGAAGCCGCAGGGCGCCTGGACGCACAAGATCTGGGACATGGCGCAGAAGTAGGGCGTTGCGTTGCGGGGCACCGAATGACAGAGGCAGAACGACGATGAGCACACTGAAGGCAGGCCTGATCCAGATGGCCCTGAAGGGCAGCACGGAGATGACGCCCAAGCAGATCCGCGACAAGATGATCGAGGCGCTCGTGCCGATGGTCGAATCCGCGGGCAAGCAGGAGGTGCAGGTTCTGTGTTTCCAGGAAGTCTGCACCCAGCCCTATTTCTGCCCGAGCCAGGACAAGAAATGGTACGTGGCGGCCGAGCGCATCCCCGATGGCGAGACGACGCAGCTCATGCGGGAGTACGCGGCCAAGCATTCGATGGTCATCGTCGTCCCTCTGTACGAGGAGGAGATGACCGGCGTGTACTACAACACTGCGGCGGTAATCGATGCCGACGGCACCTATCTCGGCAAGTACCGCAAGAACCACATCCCGCAAGTCGCCGGCTTTTGGGAGAAGTATTTCTTCAAGCCGGGGAACCTCGGCTATCCGGTGTTCAAGACTGCGTACTGCAAGCTCGGCGTCTACATCTGCTACGACCGCCACTTTCCCGAGGGGTGGCGCGCACTGGCGCTGAACGGCGCGGAGTACGTGGTCAACCCCTCGGCCACGGTGGCGGGATTGAGCCAGTATCTGTGGGAGCTGGAGCAGCCCGCTTCCGCAGTGGCGAACGGCTACTACATCGGCGCCATCAACCGTGTCGGCACGGAGGCGCCGTGGAACATCGGCCAGTTCTACGGCTCAAGCTACTTCGTGAACCCGCGCGGGAAGCTCGTGGCGCAGGCGAGCAAGGACAAGGACGAGCTGCTGGTGGCCGACCTGGACATGAACACGGTGCGCGAGGTGCGCGACCTGTGGCAGTTCTTCCGCGACCGCCGTCCCGAGAGCTACGGAGCCTTGACCGAAATGCGCTGACTATGGACACCAAGAACAACGCGGCGGCGAGCGACATCCGCGCCGGACGGCTTCCCGCGGCGCAGTACGAAGCGAACTTCAGCGACATCCATCCGCCGCTGAGCGCACACCAGGCGCTGGTGGAGAGCGACCGCTGCTACTTCTGCTTCGAGGCTCCCTGCATCCAGGCCTGTCCGACCGGTATCGACATCCCGAGCTTCATCCGCAAGATCGCGACCGGCAACCTCAAGGGATCCGCGCACGATATCCTGAAGCAGAACATCATGGGCGCGGTGTGCGCGCGCGTGTGCCCGACCGAGGTGCTGTGCGAGGGCGCGTGCGTGCGCAACAGCCAGGAACACAAGCCGGTCGCGATCGGCGCGCTGCAACGCTATGCCACCGATGCGCTGTTCGCGTCCGGCGAGCAGTTGTTCCACGCCGGCGTCAGCACAGGCAAGCGCGTGGCCGTGATCGGCGGCGGACCGGCCGGGTTGTCCTGTGCGCACCGTCTGGCGATGCTGGGCCATGCGGTCGCCGTTTTCGAGCAGCGGTCAAAGCTCGGCGGGCTGAACGAGTACGGGGTGGCGGCCTACAAGGTCACCGGCCAGATTCCGCAGCGTGAGGTCGACTATCTGCTCGCTGTGGGCAACATCGCGGTAGAGACCGGCAAGGCGTTGGGCCGCGAGCTCTCGCTCACGGAGCTACGCAAGGAGTATGACGCCGTGTTCCTCGGCGTGGGGCTCGGTGCGGTCAACAGCCTCGGTGTGGACGAGCGCGGACTCTCCGGCGTGCACGATGCGGTGACCTATATCGAGAAGCTGCGTCAGTCGCCGGACCTGAGCACGCTGCCGGTGGGACGGCGTATCGTGGTGATCGGCGGCGGCATGACCGCCATCGACATCGCCAGTCAGACCAAGCGCCTCGGTGCGGAAGACGTGACGATGGTCTACCGCAGAGGACCCGAGCACATGGGCGCCAGCCACAAAGAGCAGGATTGGGCGCAGGTCAACGGCGTGCGCATCAAGCATTGGGCGCGGCCGCTCCGGCTGGTGAGCCAGGGCGGCGCGCTGACTGGCGTCGAGCTCGAAACGACGCAGCTGGACGCCCGCGGCAAACTGACCGGTACCGGCGAGACGGTCACGCTGGCCGCGGACATGGTGTTCAAGGCCATCGGACAGGTACTGGTGCAGGACCCCTTCGACGATAACGGCCGCCTCCTGCTCGAGATGCGGGATGGCCGCATCGCGGTAGACGAGGAACGCCGCACCTCGATCCCCGGCGTATGGGCGGGCGGAGACTGCGTGGCCGGAGGTCAGGATCTGACCGTGGCCGCCGTCGAGGACGGCAAGCAGGCCGCCCTCTCCATCGACCAGGCATTACACAGCGGTAAGCGGTGAGGTTCCCATGGCTGATCTGAGCTGCAGTTTCGTCGGCATCCGTTCCCCGAACCCGTTCTGGCTCGCCTCCGCCCCGCCGACGGACAAGGCCTACAACGTGAATCGCGCCTTCGAGGCCGGCTGGGGCGGCGTGGTGTGGAAGACGCTCGGCGAGGACCCGCCCATCGTGAACGTCAGCGGGCCGCGCTACGGCGTAGTCCACAACACGTCGCGCCAGTTGATCGGCTTCAACAACATCGAGCTGATTACCGACCGTCCCCTCGGCGTCAATCTCGAAGAGATCCGCCAGGTGAAGCGCGAGTGGCCGGATCGCGCGGTGCTGGTGTCGCTGATGGTTCCGTGCGAGGAGCGCGCGTGGAAGAGGATCCTGCCGATGGTGGAGGATACCGGCGCGGACGGCGTCGAGCTCAACTTCGGGTGCCCGCATGGCATGTCGGAGCGCGGCATGGGCTCGGCGGTGGGGCAGGTGCCCGAGTACGTGGAGATGGTCGCGCGCTGGTGCAAGGACAACTCGCGGCTGCCGGTGGTGGTCAAGCTCACGCCCAATGTCACCAACATCCTGGGGCCGGCGCGCGCGGCCAAGCAGGGCGGCGCGGACGCCATATCGCTGATCAACACGATCAGCGCGATCATGCAGGTGGATCTGGACCGGATGACGCCGGCCCCGCATGTGGATGGGCGTGGGGCGCATGGCGGCTACTGTGGGCCTGCGATCAAGCCGGTCGCGTTGCGCATGGTGGGCGAGATCGCGCGCGACGAGCAATGCGCCGGCGTGCCGCTCTCCGCCATCGGCGGCATCACCAGCTGGCGCGACGCCGCCGAGTTCATGGCGCTGGGTGCGAGCAACGTTCAGGTGTGTACCGCGGCCATGACATACGGATTCAGGATCGTCGAGGACATGATCGATGGCCTGAGCAACTGGATGGACGAGAAAGGCTACAAGATGCTGCCCGAGTTCACCGGCAAGGCGGTTCCCAATTTCGTCGACTGGGAGCACCTGAACCTGCAGTATGTGGTCAAGGCGCGCATCGACCAGAGCCTGTGCATCCAGTGCGGCCGCTGCTATATCGCCTGCGAGGACACGTCGCACCAGGCGATCACGAAGGAGAAGAACGGACGGCGCCAGTTCGAAGTGAACGACAAGGAGTGCGTGGGCTGCAACCTGTGTGTGGCGGTCTGTCCGGTGGACAACTGCATCACGCTGCAGCAGCTGCCCAGTGGCAGCATCGATCCGCGAACCGGGCAGAAGGTGGGCGGTTACGGGGACTGGACGACGCATCCGAACAACCCGAGCCGGTGCGTCACCGCGTAGGTCAACGGCACAGCAAGCGAGGACAAGTCATGGCACTGATCATTCGAGGTGGAACGGTGGTAAACGCGGACCGGTCTATCCGGGCCGATGTGCTGTGTGACAAGGGCAAGATCGTGTCCGTCGGCGAGAATCTCGACGTTCCCGCTGGCGCACAGGTGGTGGATGCCGGCGCCCAGTACGTTCTGCCGGGCGGCATCGACCCCCACACGCACATGGAGCTGCCGTTCATGGGCACGGTTGCGAGCGAGGACTTCTACAGCGGCACCTCCGCCGCGCTCGCGGGCGGGACGACGATGATCATCGACTTCGTCATCCCCGCGCCCAAGGAACGCCTGATGGACGCTTACCAGAAGTGGCGAGGCTGGGCGGAAAAGGCCGCCGCCGATTACAGCTTCCACGTCGCCGTGACCTGGTGGGACAAGACCGTGCACGAGGACATGGGCACGCTCGTGCACAAGTACGGTGTGAACAGCTTCAAACACTTCATGGCCTACAAGAACGCCATCATGGCGGACGACGAGGTGCTGGTGAACAGCTTTTCCCGCGCGCTCGAGCTGGGCGCGCTGCCCACGGTGCACGCGGAGAACGGCGAGCTGGTGTTTCAACTCCAGCAGAAGCTCCTGGCGCTGGGCATTACCGGCCCCGAAGGCCATGTGCTGTCGCGCCCCCCTGAGGTGGAGGGCGAAGCGGCCAACCGCGCGATCGCGATCGCAGGCGTGCTTGGCGTGCCCGTCTATATCGTGCACGTATCCTGCCGCCAGGCGCTGGAGGCGATCACACGCGCGCGGCTGCAGGGCCAGCGCGTGTACGGCGAGTGTCTTGCCGGCCATCTGCTGGTCGACGACAGCGTGTACTGGAACGAGAACTGGGAATATGCCGCGGGCCACGTCATGAGCCCGCCGTTCCGGCCCAAGGAGCACCAGGACGCGCTCTGGCGCGGGCTGCAGGCGGGCACCCTGCAGACTACGGCCACCGACCACTGCTGCTTCTGTGCCGATCAGAAAGCCATGGGGCGCACGGACTTCAGCAAGATCCCCAACGGCACCGGTGGCGTCGAAGACCGCATGTCGGTGCTGTGGCATCTGGGCGTGGGCAGCGGCAAGCTGACCCAGAACGAGTTCGTGCGCGTCACTTCGACCAATGCGGCGCAGATCTTCAACATCTACCCGCGCAAGGGGTCGATCAGCGCCGGCGCCGATGCGGACATCGCCGTGTGGGACCCCGAGGGCACGCGCAAGATCTCTGCAAGCACGCATCATCAGAAGGTGGACTTCAACATCTTCGAGGGCATGGTGGTGAAGGGCGTTGCCAGCCATACGATCAGCCAGGGCCGGCTGGCCTGGGCCGACGGCAAGCTGGATACGATCCGCGGCAGCGGGCGCTATATCGACCGGCCTCCGTTCGCTCCACCCTATGAGGCGATGATGAAGATCAACGCCGCCCGGGCGCCCAAGGCGGTCGCGCGCGCCGGAGGCTGATCGCTCAAATCTGTGCGCGCGCCGGTCTAGACCGGAGTCACACGCCGCCGCGGGGAGACGGCTCCGTCCATCGCGCGTTCTGCGCGGCGGGCCGGAGATTGCGGATCGGATTCACCCGCGGCCAGGGCACAGCGCGCCGGCTCATGCTCGACAGGAGGAGAACCCATGCGTGGCACTTCGCGCCGTCATTTCCTTGCGGCCGTCTCCGCGGCGGCGGCCTCCGCCGGACTTCCCGGGGCTTCCCAGGCGCAGTCTGCCGTGACGCTGCGCCTCTCCTCTTCACTCACCGCCGATCAGAACTCCGCGCATTACATCTGGTACCAGCGCTTCGACGCGAACCTGAAGTCCTCGCTCGGGGGCCGGGTGGCGCTCGAATTCTTCCCCAACAGCCAGCTCGGCAAAGAAGCCGATGTGGTGCAGCAGGTGAAGATCGGATCGATCGACATCATGACCACCGGCTCGTCGATCTGGGCCACGGTCGCACCGGAGTTCGGCATGCTCGACCTCGGTTATGTGTTCGACAGCTACGTACACATGGCAAAGGCGCTCGATGGTGGCGTAGGACCGAGCCTGGCCGATATCCTGCAGAAGCGGACCGGCTGCATCGTGCTGGGCTGGGGCTCGCACTTCGCCGCGCGCAGCGTGTATTCGAAAGCGCCGGTCAGATCGGCCGCCGAGCTGAAGGGACTGAAGCTACGCGTGTTGCCGACGACGGCATTCATCGAAACGTTCAAGGTGATGGGGGCGGTGCCCACGCCGATCCCCTTCAACGAGCTGTACACAGCGATGCAGACCGGCGTGGTCGACGGCTTCGAGCACGACGCCGCCACCGTGCTGGCCACCAGGCTATACGAAGTGTCGAAGAACTGCTTTCTCACCGAGCACCTGTACAGCCCGATGATCGCGGTGATCGGCAGACGCGGGCTGGACAAGATCCCGACCGACATCCGGCCGACCTTTCTCAAGGCCGCGGCCGAAGCGACGACCTATCAGCGCGGCCTGGCCGCCGAGAAGGGACGCGTCGCGTTCGCGGAGCTCCAGCGGCTGGGTGTCACCTTCTATCCGATGGCGAAGAGCGAGCGCGATGCGTTTCGTCGAGATATGGACGCGAAGCTGTGGGTCGCCTTCGCCGCACAGTATCCGCCCACCAAACCGCTGTTTCAGGCGATCGCGGCGGCGAGGACGGCCTAAGAGGTCGAGTGCCGGCGTTAGACGTGGAAGGTGAGCAACGGACGCAGCGCGAACTAGACGATCCGTATTGCCTTGTTCGCCGTGCCGGTTTCGGGAGCCCGCTGCGGAGAACCGAAGCGTGAAAGGGGCAAGTGCCTACGCTCTGGGGTTCTCCCGTGCGGGGACGGCGCATCACTGGGTGGGTCGGGTGCTGATCGCAGCCGAGCATCTGGCCGCGCTGGTGCTCGCCGCAGACGTGGTCGTCGTCTTCTGCTCGGTCATCTGGCGCTACTTCCTGCACAGCCCGTTCGATTGGGCCGAGGAGGTCGCACGGGCGCTGATGGGGGCGCAGGTGTTTCTCGGCGCGGCCACGACGGTCGCTCGCGCCCAGCACGTCGGCATCGACAGTTTGCGCGGCTTGCTGCCGAGGCATTGGCGTCCGGCGCTGGTCCAGCTCTGCCATTGGCTCATCGTCACGGTGGCGGTGGCGCTGCTGCTGTCCTCTGGCGCATTGCTCCTGGACTCGCAGGGCCAGACGACACCGCTCGGACTGCCGCAATGGATCTACATCTGTCCGGTCGTGGTCGGCAGCGCATTGATGGCGCTGTTCGGGACGCTGAGCGCGATCGATGGGCCGGCGGCGACCGTCTGGGGCACGCTCGCGGTGGGCTTGACCGTCGCGCTTGCGGTCTGGGGCTGGAACGTGCTCGTGCCGGCGCTTGCGTTCACCCCGCTCGTGCTGCTTACGGTTAGCTTCGTGGTGAGCGTGGTGGCAGGCGTCCCGATCGCATTCGCACTCGCCTTCGCCGCACTGCTCTACTTCCTCGCTGATCCCACCTTGCCGATGCTGGTGTACTCCCAGCAGGTGCTGTCCGGGATGGACCACTTCGTGCTGCTCGCGATCCCCTTCTTCGTGCTCGCCGGGCTGATGATGGAAGCCAACGGGATGTCGTCCCGGCTCATCGAGCTGCTGGTGCGATTGATGGGGCGAGTGCGCGGCGGGCTGAACCTCATCATCATCGCGGCCACCGCTTTCTTTTCCGGCGTGTCCGGATCCAAGCTCGCCGATGTCGCTGCCGTGGGCGGGATCATCATGCCTGCGGTGCGCCGGACGAAGCAGGATCCCGACGAGGCCGCGGGAGTGCTGGCCGGCTCCGCCGTCATGGCGGAGACCATCCCGCCTTGCATCAACATGATCATCATGGGGTTCGTCGCCAACATCTCCATCGGCGGCCTGTTTCTCGCTGGACTGGTGCCAGCCGCATTCATGGCGTTCGCGCTAGCGGCGGTGGCCTATGCGTTCGGCTCCCGCATCGATCCCGAAGCGGCGTTCGAGAAACGCACGCCGCTTATCCGGTTGATCGGCGGCGCGATGGTCGGCGTGGTGATGATCGGCATGATCGGGAAGGGCGTCACGTCCGGCGTGGCGACGTCTACCGAGGTGTCCGCTTTCGCGGTGGTCTATGCGCTGATCGTGGGCGGGCTGGCGTTTCGCGAGCTGACCGCAGGCGGTATCGTGCGGCTCTTCGTGCGCTCCGCGTCGATGGCAGGCGGCATTCTCTTCATCGTCGCTGCGGCCTCGGGCGTGTCTTTCGCGCTCGCGATCCAGCAGATCCCGCAGCAGATCTCGGACAGCATGATCCGGCTCGCCCATCAGTTCGGCGCCGAGATCTTCGTCTTGGTCTCGACGCTGCTCATGATCGGCTTCGGCGCGATCCTCGAAGGTGCGCCGGCGCTCATCATCTTCGGTCCGCTGCTCACGCCCATCGCACAGCAGGTGGGCGTGTCGCCGCTGCACTTCGGCACGGTGATGGTGGTGGCGATGGGGCTCGGACTGTTCTCTCCTCCCGTCGGC
>Ga0335081_10002563_pt1 | contig 28617 bp, 15 predicted proteins | sample Lox_Sample_35_FD_206713 | JGI IMG/M metagenome (GOLD analysis project Ga0335081, IMG submission 206713) | Soil microbial communities from Loxahatchee National Wildlife Refuge, Florida, United States - Lox_Sample_3.5 | ecosystem: Environmental > Terrestrial > Soil > Wetlands | place: USA...
GCTGGCAAATGCGTTAGACACAGGCAGCAGCATTGGGGCGCATGAGACGAATCCACTCTTGGGGACAGGCACGTTTGGCGGGCGGGCAATTGCCATTAAGAGCGGGTTCGTGCTCGGTTCGTTTGCGGTGCAGCACTGGCTGGTGAATCGCCATCCGTCCAGCGCCCGCCCAATGGCATTCGGCAACTTTGCGATCGCAGGCGGGCTTACGGCGATTGCGATTAGCAACTTTCGTGTGCCGCGGGAGCAACCCAGCCAAACAAGCATGCAAGCCCCCGCACCCTGAACTGCAAGAGGCGGCGGGTTACTTGTTGGCTGCTAGTTGCGATTCGTCCGCGGCGCAGCGGAACCCTATCGCTAACTTCTTGGAGGCATCAAAGGACGACCGGTTGGTGAGCCGGACGGCGAGTGCGTCCAGCGGGTAGCCGCCGCCGCGAATCGTTTTTTGTCCGATCTCCTCGGCAGGAAGCCGCGCCGGGTTACCGGGATACAGCGCATAATCGTCCGCAACCCACTCCGGAACATTTTCAGCGAGATCCCTGATTCCGAAGACGCTCAAATCCGGCGCGAACGTGCCGACTGGCTGAATGCCGAACTCAGCATTCGGGTTCGGAACTCCGCCGTTCACCGGCACTGGGGCCGACGCCGGCACATGGACACTGTGGTGAACGTAGCCACCAGGATCATCGTCTCCCCACGGATAAACGCGGCTGTTGGGACCCCGGCCTGCGTATTCCCATTCTTCCTCCGTGGGAAGCCGCTGCCGGGCCCACCGGGCGTACGCGGCGGCATCCTGCCAGGAAACGTTGATGACCGGATAATCGGGGCGTTGCGAGTAACTTGGATCCCAAGGCGGATTCGGCGGCGCCGGACGGCCGGTTGCTTCACAGAACTTCTTGTACAGGGCGTTGGTCACCTCGGTGACATCCAAATAAAAACCTGCCAGCTTCACGCGGTGCGGCGGCGCTTCGTTGAAGTATCCGAACCGGCTCTTCCGCCCGCTATCGGAGCCCATGGTGAATTCTCCCGGCGAGATCCAGCGCATGGTGCCGGTAGCGGTTTCGATTTCAGCGGGCCGCTGGTTGCCGGACGATGCGGATGTTCCCGTAGTACCTGACCCGGTATCCGTTCCAAATTTTTTGTGAATTACTGGCGGTCTCGAACCGAGAATCACGGCCACCACGATCGCCGCCACGGCGAAGGCGACCACCGACCAGATCGCCGCCGTTTTACCGAAGGGCGATGGTCGCGGGCGCGGAGGTTGGACGACCGTTACTTCCGCCGGGGGTGGCTCGCTTCGTATTTCCGCAGCGGGCAGATCTGCCGGTGGCGGCTCTTGAAAGTCACCGACAATGCTTCTAGAGAGGTACTCGCGTCCGGAATTTCCCGATTCCGGGCTGGCCGAAACCGACGCTAGAGGCCGCTCGATTTCACCGGAGCCACCAGGCTTCTGTTCAATGGCCGATTGCCGAAGACCAGATGAAGGCGTCCCGCCCTTTAGCCTTTGATAGGCGCGGCGTGCCTCCGGATTGGCGGGATCCAGATCGAGAATCTCGACCACTTTGACCAGACCTTCCGCTTCTTTGCCGGAGTCAATGAGTTCCCAAACCTCTTTCATGAGGTAATCGGCCAACTCTTGGGTGACAGCGGCCAACACGGGCTTGAGATCGATCAGGACCTCTTTCATGCTTTGATACCGGGCCTGAGGATCCTTGGCCAACGCGCGCTGCACCACTGCGTCGAGCTCGGGCGGGCACCACGGCGCGGCCGATTGCAGCGGCGGGACATCCTGGGAGACGATTTTGTACATCACGGTGGCGTGATGCTCGCCATCGAAAGGGTGTTTCCCGCTCAGGAATTCGTAGCAAACCACGCCGTACGAAAAGATGTCACTGCGGACATCGGCATCTTTACCCGAAATTTGTTCGGGCGACATGTAGAGGATCGTGCCGACTACATCACCCTGCCGCGTGCGGCGCGTGATGGTTGCCGCTGTAAGGCGCGCGATGCCGAAATCCATGATTTTGACATTGCCGTCGTGCAGCCTCATGATGTTCGCGGGTTTAATATCCCGATGCAGAACACCACGATCGTGCGCACACGCCAAACCTGCCGCAGTCTGATGCAGACAGCGCACCTTGTCGACGACGGACAGCTGCGCGTGAGTGGCGATGAGCTTGTCGAGGCTGTCACCCTCCAGCAGTTCCATGACAATGTAAGGTCTGCCCTCGTGATAATCGAGGTCGTAGATGGTGACAATGTTCGGATGCTGCAATTGCCGGGCCACGCTGGCTTCGGCGCGGAATCGCGAAAGCGCGCTCGGATCGTCGTCGTCGTCGATCAGGACTTTGATCGCGACATCGCCCAACTCGGGCTCATGGGCGCGGTACACACGTCCGAACGCGCCATGTCCGATTTCAGACTGAATCTCGTACTTGCCGATTCGGCTGATCATCTTTCAGGGCCCTAGTTTTAGAGATCCAGCGCCATGACTAAACCTGCAATCATGCCGAAATTGGTGGATGCTCGTCAAGCACCGGCACAATCGGTTGGCCAACTGGCGTGGTCTCACGCCGCCCGGATCGTAGACCATCCGAGGCCGAGTGGCTATAGAATATTCGGAACGGGTATGTTCTGCCCGGCAATTCGGCCGTCAAAAGGAGAAGCCGTGTTCAAGAAACGTGCTGTGGTCGCAATCTGCTTCGCGCTTCTGTGTGGGAGCGCCCTCGCACAGGAGGCAAAGACTGTGATCGCCAATGCGCAAAAGGCGTTGGGCGATCTGAAATCCATCACGTATTCCGGATCTGCGAAGGATGTGGCTTTCCAGCAGTGCGGCGCCAATTCCACCGACATGATCTGCAAGAGCACGCACGATCCGATGCGGCCGATCAACAACTATGTGCGCGTGATTGACCTTAGCGCCCCCGCATCACGGGCCACCGGAGCGACCAACAATATCGGGGCCGGGGGCTCGACAGCCGTGGCGCCCGGAACCTATTTCCAGCAGGTGACGGCGCAGCAGGCCGACGTATCGCAGCCGTGGGGAAACTCTCTGGAGCTCTACATCACGCCCTGGGGTTTTCTCAAAGGCGCAGCGGAGAATAACGCAACCGCGAGCCGCAAGAAGGTGGAGGGCAAGAACTACACCGTCCTGACCTGGAGCCCGAGTGTGAAGGCGGTTTCCGGAAAGAACTACGTCATCAACGGTTACGTCGACGATCAAAACCACGTCGACCGCGTCGAGACGTGGCTCGGCGAAAACATCATGGGCGACATGCACATCCTCGCGACCTATAGCGGATGGAAAGATTTCGGCGGCGTCACGGCCCCCTCGAAGATCGTGCAGACGCGCGGCGGCTGGCCCTTCTTTGAAGTGGATGTCACCTCGGCGAAGGCCAATCCTCCCGATGTGGCAACGCTGGTTCCGGCACCACCGGCCCCCGCCCGGCGCGGAGGCGGAGCACCGCCTCCCCTGACCGTCACCTCCGAAAAGCTAGGCGACGGCCTGTACCGGCTCACGACCGGACCTGGCAGCTACGATTCCGTGATCGTCGAGTTCAAGGACTACGTCATGATGCTCGAGGCCGGCCAATCCATCGCGCGGGGTGAAGCCTATATCACCGAAACCAAGAAATTGATTCCGAATAAGCCGATCCGCTACGTCTTCAACACGCATCCGCATTCCGACCACACTGGCGGGTTGCCCGCGCTGGTGGCGGAAGGCGCAATCGTCATCACGCAAAAGAATAATGAAGCATTCTTGAGCAACGCGCTGAACACGCCGAGGACGCTGCTGGACGACGTTCTGGCCAAGAACCCGAAGAAGGCGAAGATCGAAACAGTGGTCGAGAAGAAGGTCTATTCTGACGGAACCCGAACGGTGGAGATGTACCATGCCTACCCGGCGCCGCACTCTAACGGGTTGCTGATCGCGTACCTTCCGAAGGACAAGGTTCTGTTCCAGGGCGACTTCTCGGTGAATCCCGGGGAAGCGGCGAACGACCATGTCATAGCGCTGTATCCAATTCTGCAGAAGCTGAATCTGGACTATGACCGGTACATCAACGTCCACACGTCGGCGGCTCCGCAGCACAAAGCGGACGTGGAGAAGGCCGTCGAGATGCGCAAAGCCGGCAACAACGGCAGCAAGTAGCGTGGGGCAGGTCTCCGACCTGCCTTCACTTGCCCGAGGTGTGTGACACGTCCTTCTCGTTTTCGGCGCAGAAGGATTCCAGCAGATCGGTGTCGGGCATCAGCTTCTGCTTGAGCGTGATGGTAAAGGGCGTGGTATATGTTTGCGGATCGTCAACCGTGAGCTGCACGTCCAGATGCCCGAAATCCAGGCGGTGAAACCGCTCCGTCAGGCGCAGCGCCTCGCTGTGCGTATGGCCGCGGGCATCGAGCCACCCCCGGTCATTGAAGCCGATCGTCTCGACTACGAACGAATCGCCCTGCCATTTGCCGACGGAGTATCCCATCCACGCCGGTTGCGGATCGGCGGGCAGCTTTCGGCCATCGGTGTAGACCTGGCGGAAGATTGTGCCCCTCTCATACAGCATCAATATTAGTCCGGGCGTTTCGACAATCTTGTAAGGAGCAGGCGCCATTTCCACCAGCGGCATGCCTTCCGGCAGACAGCGCGGGAGTGGAGACTCGCTCGCGAAGTTCCTGGCACGCTGGCGGTACTGCGCGGCAGCATCGGGTCGAAGCGGCTCTGCTTCTGGTTTGAAGTCGGAAAGAATATTGATGAAGTACTGCGATAGCGGCTCTTCGCCCACGCCATTTGTGGCGTCTGGGATCAAGCGAGCCAAGACCGTGCGGGGAGCGCTCTCGGTTTGCCAGAGGCCGGAAAGCCGAGGCCTTCCATTGCTACCGCGGGTTGTGGGCGCCGAAAGGTTCGGTTTCCCGTCACGCGTTCGCGGAATGCCGCGGCTGGGGTAGTTCAACCACTGGGCATTCGCCGACACCAGGGTTACGCTGACAATCGTCGTGGCTGCTCGTATCGAACGGCGCATCTCTGGGGAATCACGGCTCCGTCTGACTAGTGTAGTTCAGTTGAGATCGACGAACCCGCGCCCCGCTAATCTGAAACGGATATGGATGTGTGATACTGTTGTTCGCACTGCCTGAGGGAGGACATTTATGCGCACTTTTGGAGCCATACACGCTGCGCTGACACTGGGATTCCTGGGACTGAGTGGGGCCGCGTGGCTGAGCGCGCAGCCGGCCGCCAAGCCGGTGAACGTGGATGGCAAGGTGCTTCGCAATGCGGGAAGCGTCGCGAGCGATGCGCTGCCCGGCTCGTGGCTGAGCTACGGGCGCAATCAGAACGAGACGCGCTACAGCACGTTGAAGCAGATTAATGACACCAACGCGAAGCGTCTCGGCCTGGCCTGGAGCTACGTGGTGGGCGCCGGCGGCGGCAACCAGGAAGGCACGCCGCTAATGTGGAACAACACCCTCTACGGCATCACCAGCTGGAGCGTGGTCTATGCGCTCGACGCGCGGACCGGCAAAGAACTGTGGCGCTGGGACCCCGAAGTGAACCAGGCCGCCGTGCGGCCGAAGATCTGCTGCGGCGTTGTGAACCGTGGTCTCGCGATCTACAACGGCACGATCATCGCGCCGATTACCGACGGCCGCCTCCAGGCGCTCGACGCACTCACCGGCAAACCGGTCTGGGAATCGCGCGTGGCTTACCCTCAGGACCTGTACACGCTGACGATGGCGCCGCGCATCGCGGGCGACAAAGTGATCATCGGCGCTTCCGGCGGCGACAAGCCGACGCGCGGATTCTTCGCGGCATTCGATGCCAAAACCGGCCGCCAAGCCTGGAAATTCTACACCGTTCCCGGCAACCCCGAAAATCCGCCGGAGAACGACGCCATGAAAGCCGCGCTCAAGACCTGGGGCGGCGATTTCTGGACTAAGGGCGGCGGCGGCGCCGTCTGGGACGGCATCGCGTACGATCCCGACGCGAACCTGGTCTACGTCGGCACCGGAAATGCCGAGCCCTGGGTTCAAAAGTTTCGCGGCGCGCAGAATGTCGACAACCTGTATACCTGCTCGATCCTGGCCGTGGACCTCACGTCGGGACAGTTGAAGTGGTACTTCCAGACCACACCCAATGACAACTGGGACTTCGACAGCGTGCAGCAGCTCATGCTGCTCGATCTCAAGATCAACGGCAAAACGCGGAAGGTGATCACGCAGGCCTCCAAGAACGGTTTCTTCTGGGTGTTAGACCGTCTCACCGGCGAGTTCATTTCCGGCGCGCCTTATGTGAAGACCACTTGGGCGCTCGGGCTGGATGCCAAAGGCCGCCCGATCGTGAATCCTGCAGCGTACTACGATACGGAGCCCATCTCGATCTTCCCGACTGGTGGCGGGGCGCACAACTGGTCGCCCATGTCCTACAGCCCGAACACGGGATATGTCTACATTCCCGTGTTCCTGCAACCGTTCACCTATGCGGCGCAGAAGGAATACCAGCCCGGTTCGAGCGGGTACGCGTTTGGTCACACTGCGAATCCGAAGCTGATCGACAACCCCGCGATCGGACCGCCCACCGCCGAAGGTATGCGCGGCGCGCTCGAAGCGTGGGACCCGGTGAACCAGAAGCTCGTCTGGCGCATCGACGGCGGCGGCGGCATCGGCGGTGGATCTGCGGCGACCGCGGGCAATCTGGTGTTTGAGGTGATCAACGACGGGCGCTTCCGTGCGGTGACTGCCGACAAAGGCGAGATCCTGTACGAAGTCCAAACAGGACGAACCGGCATGGCGCCGCCGATCACCTACGAAGCGGACGGCAAGCAGTATGTCGTTTTCCAGGGCGGCCTCGGACGCCCGGCCGCGACGGTGGGGCCGAACGACGAGAAGATCGAGCACCCGCCGATGCTGTTCGCATTCACCCTCGACGGTAACGCGGAATTGCCGAAGCCAGCCCCGGTCCCAAGCCGCGGCGGCGCGCAGCCGGCACCAGCGCCGGAGCAGCGCTGAGAATCCGAGAATATCCTCATCCGCGGTGCACATAATTATGAGCCGCCGATGAACACGGATGAACACCGATTGTGTCCGGATTCGCTCACTGAGCGGGTGATCGGCGCAATTCTGGAAGTCTCCAACGTCCTCGGTGCCGGATTCCTCGAAAAGGTGTACGAGCGCGCCTTGCTTTATGAGTTGGGGGTCCGTGGCATTCGGACATTCGCTCAGGCTCCTCTTTCGATCCGCTACAAAGGCCACTACATCGGCGAATATTACGCCGACCTCCTGATTGAAGACGTGCTTGTCGTCGAATTGAAATGTGTGGATCGTCTCGCCAATGAACACGTCGCACAATGTCTCAACTCCCTGCGCGCTTCTGGGCGAACCGTCTGTCTTTTAGTGAATTTCCAAAAGCCCAAAGTCGAGTGGCGGCGGATAGTCCTTGGCTTTGAGCTTCCTAAAACAGCCTAAGCCATCGGCGTTCATTGGTGTTCATCGGCGGCCGTATGTTCCGCCGCCATCGACCGCAGCGCCATCCGATCGATCTTATTCGTGCGCGTGCGCGGCAGCGCATCGATGAAGGTGACTTCTACTGGCCGCTTGTACTTCACAAGGTTTTCCTTGCAGTAGGCCAGGAGTCCGGCCTCGTCCAATTCCGCGCCTTCCTTCCTCGCCACGAACGCGACCACCACCTCGCCCAACCGATCGTCACGCTTGCCGACAGTGGCCGCCTCGCGCACGGCCGGGTGGTTGAACAGCACCTCATCGATCTCCCGCGGATACACGTTGTATCCGCCGACCAGAATCATTTCCTTCTTACGGTCCACCAGAAACAAAAACCCGTCGCTGTCGACGTACCCGATATCGCCCGTGTACATGTAGCCGTCGCGGAGTGCGTACGCCGTCTCTTCGAGCTTGTTGTGATACCCGATCATCATCTGCGGCCCGCGTACCCGCACCTCGCCTGCTTCTCCCACCGGCAAGACGCGCGTTCCAGTCTCCAGATCGACCACCTCGACGTCGGTTCCCGGCACCGGATTGCCCACCGACAAGAGCTTCCGCTTGCCGTCGTGGAGATTGAGACAGAACGGAGCGCCTTCGGACATGCCCCAGCCTTCAAGCAGCGGGCAACCGGCGCGTTCGAGCCATTCGCGGTGCAGGTCCTGCGGACACGGCGCGCCGCCCGACGGGCAATATTTCAATGCGGAAAGATCCACCTGATCGAACAACGGGCTCCGCAGCAGCCCCATATAAATCGGCGCCGGACCGCCGGCGAAGATGCTGACCCGGTGCTCGGCCAGCGCCCGGACCATCACGTCCGGATCGTACTTCGGAACCATCACCAGCGTTCCCGCCGTGAAGATCGGCACCCAGGTCGCATACGTCAGGCCCCAGATGTGGAACATCGGCGCCACATTCAGAAAGACGCCCTGGCCAAAGGCGATCGGCCACACGCTCAGATGCTGAATCAGGCCCCACATCAGGCCGCGATGCGTGTGGTCGATGCCTTTCGGAATGCCGGTGGTACCGCCGCTGAAGATCGACAAAGCCAGATCATCGGCTCGCGGCATCTGCGCCGGACGAGCGTCGAGCCGGGCGTCGTTCGTCCACTGCAGTAAAGACTCGCCGCCCGGGCCCACGGTGAGCACGTGAGTGACGCCGATCTTGTCCGCAACGGTGTGCGCTTTCTCCCGCGTGCTGTCGTCACAGAGGATCGCCTTCGCGCCGAACCCGTCCAGCACTTTGCAAACCTCCGCAACCGTAAAGAACGGATTGACCGGCGCCACCTGCGCGCCGATGCTCATAACCGCCATCAGAGCGACATCCATCTCAATGGAGTTCGGCATCATGACGACGATCGGCCCGAATTCCAACCCGAGCGACTCAATCCGCGCGGCGAGCCCGTTACTGGCCCGTCCGAATTCGCGATAAGTGATTGAGCGGTCCTGGAAAATCACCGCCACCCCTTCAGGACGGCCCTCCACGGCATGCCACAACATGTGGACCAGGCTTTCGTGAAACGGCAGAGCGCCGTCGACCGCCACCTTCGGGCCGATTCTGGACAGCGTTCCTGCCTGGCGAGAAGAATCCGTCATTTCGAATAAGCGTCCGGAACAGCGAGCCCCTATTTTCGCAAAGCCGCTTGTTTCCCGGCAAAGTGGGTCTGCGTTTGCGCTCAGTCCCCGGCGAATTTGGATGGGTCGCATTCCCGAAACGTCTGGCTGGGCCGTTGCGTCTCCGCAAGTATTGGAGGTTAGGCTGCGGCCCAACTCCAGCGGCAATGATGCATCACGCTCAACGAAATCTTCTGCTGTATCTCGTCCTGACGGCATCGATCGCTCGCGTGGCATCGACTCAGGAACCGGCTCCGGTCGAGTCCCCCCGCTTCGAGGTCGCCAGTATCAAAGCCGTGGATCCAAATGGCCCGGTCACAATGGGAGTCTGCGTCTACCCGGGTGGGAGAGTGACCGTTGCCGGTTTTCCGCTGAAAGCCCTGATCGCCACGGCCTTCGATCTTCGCTATTGGCAGATCTCAGGCGGCGCCGAGTGGGTTTCCAAGGACAACTATGTCATCGAGGCGAAGCCTCCGGACGCACAGCGATCGAGCATCAGGAGCCTCCGGTATACGCTGTTCGATATCGATGATCCGCTTTTGCGGCATATGCTACAGGCGCTCTTGGTGGATCGGTTCCAATTGAAATTCCATCGCGAGACTAAGGCCGGCGACGTCTACCTGCTGGAGCGAAACAACAAGCCGCTGGCGTTGAATTCCGCAAAAATCCCCAATGGTGCATCGGAAAGCGACCGCTTCGGAAGTGTTGGATATGCCGGCGGAAAATGGGTCATCGTCGCTACGACCATGCCGCAGTTGGCGCGCTTCGCGTCTATGGCGATCTTCCGCGCTCCGGTGCTCGACCGCACCGAACTGACGGGCTCGTTCGACTACCGCCAGCCCCAACCCGATCTGGAACCGCAATACACCGGCGATCAGACGGCGTCCTTCAAGGCTTTCCTGTCACAAGCCGGCCTCAAATGGGAACGCTCCAAAGGCCCCGTCGGAACCCTCATCATCGACTACGCTGCCAAGCCAACGCCCAACTAGTTTGCGAGTGCCGGAGTTGCCGTCGCTTGTAACCCTCGCCCCTCCCGCAAGCGCCTTCTCCAGCACGGGTTTAAGCGCAATGCTTTCCACACCGCCGCCGCGCAAAACGCGTGGTACCGCCGAGTACAGTGTCAGGGATGCGGTCGGGCGGCCCCCGGAGTATACTGGAACAGCGCTAACTATGTTCGTTTCAACGCGGAGGGGGTTTCTGAAAGCGGCCGCGGCTTTGGCGGCGCCCTGTGTCTTTGCGCAGGACCCGAAGATCACGTCCGCGCCGTTGGGCGACAACCTCTACCTGCTGAGCGGCGCCGGCGCGAACGTCATCGCCAACACGGGCTCAGACGGAATCCTGATGGTCGATGGCGGCCTCTCCCAAAACGCCGCCGCCTTGGCGCAAGCGGTTGCCGCGCTACCCAGGGGAGGGCCGGTCCGCACCTTATTTAACACGCACTGGCATCCCGAACAGACTGGCTCCAACGAAAGACTTGGGATGTCCGGCGCCACCATCATCGCCCAAGAGAATACCCGGCTCTGGCTCCAGCAGAACATCACCTGGCCGTACGACGGGCAGAAGTTGACGTTCAAGAAGTTCCCCAAAGTCGCCCAGCCCAACAAGACCTTCTACGACAACGGCACGCTCGATTCCGGAATCCGTTACGGTTACATCTCCGACGCGGCCCACACCGATGGCGATCTGTACGTCTACTTTCCGCAGCAAAATATTCTTGCGGTGGGCGACGCCGCTTACGGGCAAGGCTGGCCAATTATCGATTGGTGGACTGGCGGCTGGATCGGCGGCATCGTCGGCGGATTGCAGCGCATCCAGACCATCGCCAACAAGGAAACCAAGATCGTTCCCGCACAAGGGCCGCTGCTCAGTTATGCCGACATCGGCTCGCAGGTCGAGATGTACGGCAACATCTACGAAGAGCTGAACCGCATGATCAACAAAGGGCACAGCCCCGACGAAGCCGTGCAGGCCAAAGTGGCCAAGGCATATGAAGGCAAGATGGGAAATCCGGATGCCTTCATTCACCGTGCTTTTGAGAGCTTGTGGGCTTATCTTTCACCGGACGCTTGAGAATTCAATGATAACGATGCGATCGATTCCGAAGCTGATTCCCCTGCTCGCCATCGTGGCCGGCGCGCTGAGCGCGCAGACTTCAACTCCGTCGCAGAATCCCGCCGACGCGCACCTCGCCACCATCAAGCAATATTGCCAGGGCTGCCACAACGACCGCGCCAAGACCGGCGGCTTCAGTTTCCAGGGCATCACCGCCGACAGCGTTTCCAAGGATCCCAAGCTTTTCGAAAAGGCCGTCATGAAATTGCGCGGCCGCGTCATGCCGCCTCCGGGCTCCAAGCAGCCTGATGGGAAAACGGTCGATTCGCTAGTCTCCTGGCTGGAAGATTCCCTCGACAAAATTCCAAACCCCGAGCGCATCTCCGATCAGGGCCTGCTGCACCGGCTCAATCGCAAGGAATACCAGAACGCCGTTCGAGATTTGCTTCTGGTCGACATCAATGCGGACGATATGCTGCCGCCCGATGACACCGATCAGGGCTACGACAACATCGCGACCGCGCTGCAGGTTTCGCCGTCGTTCATCGAGCAATACGTGGTTGCCGCCCGCAACGTCGCGCTCCTGGCGCTCGGCAAGCGCGACACGCGCCCGCAAGGCTGGTCCTTCAAGGCCTCTTCCGGCAATCAGCTCACTCACGTTCCCGGCCTGCCGCTCGGCACGCGCGGCGGGATTCTCGCGAAAGTCGACCTCCCCGCCGACGGCGAATACCGCATCAACATCTCCGACATGGCCACCCATATCTGGGGCAATGGCATGGAGTACGAGAATCCGCTGGTGGTAACGGTCGACAACAAAATCGTCTATCAGACCGTGATCGGTGGCGACGAAGACTCCAAGCTCTACGACCAGGTGCAGAGCGGCGCCCTTGACCGCGTCAATGCCCGCCTCAAGAACATCAAGTTCCAGACCACCGCCGGCCCGCACAACATCGGCGTCACATTCCGCCGCCAGAGTTTCGCGCAGTCCGACGACCAACTGCAACAGTTCGCCCCCGGCGGCGGCCAGGATCGCCTCTATCGCGTGAACTCGTTCCAGCTTCTCGGCCCGTTCGAGGTCAGCGGCCTCAGCTCCACGCCCAGCCGCGACCACATCTTCACCTGCCACCCGGCAAAAGACAAAACGCCGGAAGCCTGCGCGCAAGAAATCTTCTCGAGCCTCGCCCGGCGGGCTTATCGACGTCCGGTCACCACCGATGACGTCGCCGAGCTGATGCAGTATTACACCGATGGCGCGAAAAACGGCGGTTTCGAGAGTGGCATCCGCGCCGGCATCACCGGCATGCTCGCCAGCCCATTCTTCCTCTATCGCGGCGAGCACGTTCCCGCCGGGATGAAGCCAGGCGACACGTATCCGATCTCCGATCTCGAGCTGGCGTCGAAGCTCTCATTCTTCCTATGGAACTCGAGTCCTGACGACCAACTGCTCGATCTCGCCGCCAAGCACAAACTCAGCGATCCTGCGACGCTCAATCAGCAGGTGCGGCGCATGCTGGCCGATCCGCGATCCTCTACCCTGGCGAGCAATTTCCTATTCCAGTGGCTGGAAATGACGCGGCTCGATGCCGTCGTGCCCGATACCGAGGTCTTCCCGTACGCCTCCGGCCGCATGGATCCGCGGCAGGATTTCCGCAAAGAACTCGAGCTGTTTGCCGACAGCATCTTCCGCGAAGACCGCAGCGTGATGGACCTGCTGAGCGCGAAGCACACATACCTCAATGAGCGTGTCGCGCTGCATTACGGCATTACCGACGTCAAAGGCGATGATTTCCGCCGCGTCGAACTGAAAGACTCCGCGCGCTGGGGCCTGCTCGGCAAGGGCGCCATCCTGATGGCGGCCGCCTATCCGAACCGCACTTCACCGGTGCTCCGCGGCAAGTTTATCCTGCAATACCTGCAGGGCGTGCCACCGGCCAACCCGCCGCCCAACGTCCCGACCCTCGACGACAAGAATGTCGGCACCACCAAGGCTCTCACCGTCCGGCAGATGATGGCGAAGCACCGGGCGAGCCCGACCTGCGCCTCATGCCACGCGGTGATGGACCCGCTGGGCTTCGCGCTCGAAAACTTCGACGCCACCGGAATGTGGCGCGACAAGGACCGCTTCGCCAACACCGGAATCGATTCGCAGGGTGAGTTGCCGGATGGCACCAAGCTCAACGGCCCCGACGATCTTCGCAATGCGCTGCTGCGCCATCCCGACCAGTTCGTGCAAACCTTCGTCGAGAACCTGCTGACCTATGCCATGGGTCGCACCCGCGACTACTACGATATGCCGACCGTCCGCAAAATCGTGCGTGAGACGGCGGCGCAGAATTACAGATTTTCAGCCATCGTGGAAGCGGTGGTCAAAACCGACCAGTTCCGCATGCGTCGCGCCCCGCAAGCGGTACTGAGTGCAAGCAATAAATAAGGAGACGACATGTTCATTTTTAAGAAACACGTTCCCCGCCGAACCGTCCTGAAGGGAGCCGGCGCTGCGATCGCATTGCCCCTGCTGGACGCCATGTTTCCCGCCACCAGCGCGTTTGCCGATACGCCCGCGGGCAAAACCATCAAGCGGTTCGCGTTCGTGGGCTTTCCCCACGGCGCCATCATGGACCGCTGGTCGCCCAAGGAGACCGGCACGACCTACACCATGTCGCCGATCCTGCAGCCGCTCGAGCCGTTGCGCCAGCATCTCACCATCGTCTCCGGCCTGCGCAACAAGCCCGCCGAAACGCCCGAGCCGCACGCTTACATCGAACAAGGCTGGTTGACCTGTGTGAAACCCTGGGACTTCGGCAAAGGCGGTCCGGAATCCGGCGTCAGCGCCGACCAGATCGCTGCCCGCCACGTCGGCCAGGACACCCGGCTTCCATCCCTGGAGCTCACTACCGCGCAGGGCAGCGCCAAGATCGCCTGGCGCACTCCGACGCAGCCGCTGCCGCAGGAAGGCAATCCGCGCGCGGTCTTCCAAAAGTTGTTCGGACAGGGTGACACCGATCAGGAACGCGCCCAGATTCTCGCCGAAACCGGCAGCATTCTCGATCGAGTCCAGGGCGAAGCCAAGCGTCTGCAGTCCAGCCTCGGGGTGAGCGACCGCAAAGTGGTCAGCGACTATCTCGATTCGGTCCGCGAGATCGAGCGTCGCGTCCAGATGGCCGAAAAAGCGAGTAACACCGACCTGGTCATTCCCGACGCGCCCATCGGTACGCCCAACGACATCACCGAATACTTCAAGATCATGTTCGACATGATGGCCCTCGCCTTCCAGGCCGATGTTACGCGCGTTATCACGCTCTCGATGGATCGCGAAGCCAGCATGCGCACCTACACCAATCTGAGCATCGCCGAAGGGTTCCATCCGCTTTCGCACCACGGCAACAACCCGGAGAAGATGGACAAGCTGGTGAAGATTCAGAACTACCACACGAAAGTCTTCGCCGAATTCGTCAAGAAACTCGCGGCCGCCAAGGAAGGCGACGGTACCGTGCTCGATCATTCCACCATCCTGTTCGGCAGCGACATGAGCAACAGCGACCGGCACAATAACGATCCGCTGCCCAACGCGATCCTCGGACATGCCAACGGGAAGATCAAGGGCGGCCAGCACGTGAAATATCCGCAGGATTCGCGGCACGGCGACCTGCTCTTCACGCTGCTCGAGCGCAACGACATCCCGGTGAAATCCATCGGCGACAGCACCCAAGGTCTCTCGGAGGTCTAGATGGACTGCAAAACGGGGACTGACCACAGTGTCCCAAGGCGCATGCGCACTGCGGGCAACGAAGATATCTACTCGCCGCGTGGACACTGCGGTCTGTCCCCGTTTTGCTCCGTGATCGCTGCAGTCCTGCTGGCCTCCGCGTCGCTGCTCTCTGCCGCCCCCGCCGAGGTCGGCACCGCGCCCGGCACGGCCCTGCTCGACGCCGCGCAAGGCAACGACCACGTCGCCGCCATGCGCCTCCTCAGCGTCAAAGGCACGAACGTCAACGCCACGGCCGCCGATGGCGCCACCGCCATCATGTACGCCGCCGCGAACAACGATGTTGACCTCGTCCGCGCGCTCATCAAAGCCGGCGCCAACGTTAAACTCTCCAACCAGTTCGGCTCCTCGGCGCTCACCGAAGCCTCGATCATCGGCTCCGCGCCGGTGATCGAAGCGCTCGTCAAAGCCGGCGCCGATCCCAACTACAAATCCCCGAATGGCGAGACACCGCTTATGGCGGCCGCGCGCAGCGGCAAGGTCGATGCCGCCAAGGCGCTTCTCGCGGCCGGCGCTGACATCAACGCTAAGGAAACCTGGGGCGAGCAATCGGCGCTGATGTGGGCCGCCGCCGAAAGCCAGGCCGACATGGTGAAATTCCTCGCCTCGAAAGGCGCGAACCTCGACGACCACGGCAAGGTCAATCAGTGGCCGCGCAAGATCATCCAGGAGCCGCGCCCGAAAGACCTGAACAAGGGCGGTTTCACCCCGCTGCACTATGCCGCGCGCGAAGGCTGTGCCGCCTGCGTCAAGTCGTTGCTGGAAGCCGGCGCCGATCCCGATTCCGAAGACCCCGATCGCGAAACCCCGCTGCTGCTCGCCCTGGAAAACATGCATTTCGATACCGCCGCCGTGCTGGTACAAGGCGGCGCTGATCTCGACAAGTGGGACCTGTTCGGCCGCTCCCCCGTCTACATGGCCGTCGACGTCAGCACGCTTCCTCTCAAAGGCAACGGGGCCATGGCCGTCCTGCCCAGTGAAGACAAACTCACCGCGGTGGATGTCGCCCGCATGATGCTCGAAAAAGGCGCGAACCCGAACATTCAGTTGAAGCGGCGCCCGCCGTATCGCGACGTTCCGCAAGACCGCGGCGGCGACACCATGCTCTCGCAGGGCGCCACCCCGCTGCTGCGCGCGGCGCGCGGCGGCGATCCCAAAATGACGGCGCTCCTGCTGGAACACAAAGCGCTGGTCGACTTACCGAATAAGGACGGCATCACCCCGTTGATGGCCGCCGCTGGCGTGGACTTCGGCCAGCGCGTCACGCGCGGCCGCAATCGCACCGACGAAGGCGTGCTTGAAACCATGGATCTTCTTCTCAAAGCCGGCGCCAACGTGAACGCCCGCGACCTGATGGACCCCACGGCACGCGCGTTTGGCCGCGGCGGTGCTCCGGGCGGTGGCGCTCGCGGGGGCGCGCCCGCTGCTGGCGCTCGTGGAGGTCCGCCGCGTGCGGGTGCCGGAGGCGCCGGTTTTGCCGCCGGTGAAAGCGTCGGCGAGCGCCTGGCGAACAGCTTTCGCCGAGGCAGTCAGATGCCAAGCGCGAGCGCCGTCCCGAACGAAACCGCGCTGCATGGCGCGGCCGAACACGGTTTCGACAAGTTCATCGAATTCCTGGTCGCTCACGGCGCAGACCTGAACGCGAAGGATGCCTACGGCCGCACTCCGTTAGACGCAGCCAAAGGCGCCGGCGGACAACGCGGCGGCGCCGACGCCTTCCCCAAAACGGTGGCCCTGCTGGAATCCTTGATGAAGGAAAAGGGCACGCCGGTGGCGGAAGCCCCGGCCCGCTAGCAGACCGTCTCAGCGGCTCGCGGCCAGCATCGTCCGCAGCGCGTCCATTCGGGATCCTGCGCCGGTCAGCAAGCCATCGGGAAACCGGCGATATTTCAGAATGGAGCGATAGATGGTCTGATCGGCCATGGAATTGAGGCCCAGACCGGCCAGATACTGGAGCCGCATATTGAGGTCCTCGTTGATCGGGGCGTTCACCAGCAGCGGTCTAAGTTCCTCGGCGCGGCCCGCATAAGCGGCCAGCACATCCACGGCCGAGTGAAATCCCACTTCCGCCAGCGATTGAGAGACCGCTAAATAGCCGGCGCCGTCCAGACGCCGCTGGAGGTCATCTACATTGAGCGCAGTGGGTTCGGCGGTTCCCAGCAGCACCAGGTCATAGCCCTCCCCTTTCACGTTGTTGCTCCAGACGGTGCCATTTGGAAAAACGTCGAAGAAGGTGGCCAGCTCGGTTTTGACGGTTTCCAAATCGCTGTCGTAAATCGGGAGCCATTGCGCAACCGCTCCACCCGGATTGAGGTGGCTCTTCACCAGCTCGTAATATTGTTTGGAATAGAGGGTGTAGGTCCCCTTGACCCAGGGGTGGATGGGGTCGGTGGTGATGACATCGAATTTTTCCTTGGTCGTGAACACAAAGTGGCGTGCGTCGTCGTAGACGATGTGCGTCCGGCGGTCGTTGGCGACCCAGTTGTTCTGCTTTCCGAAAAATTGCGTCGAGGCCGGGGGAATGAGCGGTTCGAGCTCACAGATCAGGATGCGCTGCAGATCCGGGTATGGGATAAACGAACCCGCAGTCACGCCGGCGCCGAATCCGACAATGAGCACCGAGCGCGGGTCGCGATGGACCAACGCGGGCAAATGGCCCATCATGCGCTCGAGCCGCATGTCGAGCGGCGCGGTCGAGGCCTCCGCTTTGCCGCTCACGTAGAAGTGGCGCTGGCCGGCGCGCTCCGTGATGACCACCGAAGAGTTGATGCCCTCGCCGCGGAACAGCACGGTGGACGGATTTGCACGATCGAACAGATCTTCGGCGCGAATGATGGGCGCGAACCGGCGGCCATAAGCGATCATCTGCCAGGGAACATCAGAGACGGTCCACGTCAACGCGAGCACTGCAATGGCGCCGAGAGCGACGCGCAGCGGGCGTGCTCCCGAGATACCGCGCATCGACAGAGCGGCGGCGACGCTGGACAGCGCGGCGGTCCCGATCAGAAGTTGCTCCGAGGCGGCGGTTCCGAACGCTGGAATGAAAACCAACGTGAACGCCAGGGCGCCAACGATCGAGCCGGCGGTGTTTACGGCGTAGACCTCGCCGGAGAGCCGGCCGGGATCCTCGCCCGGAGCAGCGGCAGCGGCCAAGGCCAGCGGAAAGCTGGCGCCCCAAAGCAGTGTGGCGGGAAGCACCGTCCAGACGCAGCGCGCGAGGTCGAGTTCGAAATTGAACCACGGATTCAGCGAGAGCCACGGATCCACGGGCCAATACGGGAGCGAATGGGCCAGCGTGTAAGCGGTCCAAGCGATCGCCACTCCCAGAGATATCTGGCAAAGCGCCAATGCCGTTGCGGGTTGTGCCGTGCGCCGGGCCATCCAGGACCCGGCCGTGCTGCCAGCCCACAGGCCGGCAAGGAAGACCGCCAGGATAATCGAGAAGGTATAAACAGTCGCGCCAAGCAGTAGGGATAACTGGCGCGTCCAAACCACCTCCGCGCCCAGCGCCGATAGTCCAGAGAGACCAATCACGATATAGACGAGCGCGGCGCCCGGAGCTCGGCGGGCGTAGGGCAGCGCGGAATCGGGCGCCTGCCGGTGTTGCCAGCGGGCGGCCAGCGCCAGCCCGAGCAGCGCGACGCCGAGGTTGATAGCCGCAGCCGCGTAGGTGGCGACCCGCATGTCATGGACGCGGAGCAGATAGAAGCCGGCTAGCAAGCACCCGAGGACGGCGCCGGCGATGTTTGCGCTATAGAGGTAGCCGAGCCACGAAACACCGTCGCGGTTCGCCTCAGTCCAGCGGGCAATGGCGGGGAGCGATGCACCCATCAGCAGGGTGGGAGGTAAGAGGCACACGCCGGCGACGATGCCACGTACCACAACCCCGACCAGGCCTTCGGAAACGCCGGCGAGGTACAAGCGCGCGATTAAAGGGACCCCGAACAGCGCGCCGATGCCCAAAATCCCAATTCCCAGTTCCAGGACCGCATAGACGCGGAGCGGATGGTAGCGTGGGGAGACCACACGCGGCAACGCGGCGCTTCCGAGGCACAGCCCGCCCATATAGGCAGCCAGCAGCAGGCCGAGCGAAATGGCCGACGATCCGATGACCAATTGCAGCAACTGAAACCAGATGATTTCGTAAATCAGAGCCGCGCAGCCGCTGCCGGCGAGCAAGAGGAGCAGCCAGGGCAATTTTCCACGCGGGCCCGGCTGAACGGCAGGCGGCTTCGCGGGACTGACTGCCTTGGCGTCCTGAATCACACTCCTACGCTACAACACGGCGGACGGCGTGTGTGGCGATGTCCGCCGAACGGCTCGTCTGGCGCGCTAGCATGAGTTATGCGGCTTCCCGGTGTTCTCCTCGCGATTTCCATGCTGGCCTCGGCGCAGCAGCCGTCTGCGCCTCCAACCCAAACCGCCGCCCCCCCGGCTCAGGCGACTCAACCCAAACCCGTCGACTCGCTCCGCGAGATGAGCGTCTCGCTCGAACGGCTTTCGCGGCGCGTCAGCCGGTCGGTGGTGGAGATATTCTCTTCCGGCTTCGCCCTCAGCGAAGAAAATGATGGCGGCAATACGGCTGTGGTCACGCGGCAGCGTGCCACTGGTTCGGGAGTGGTTCTGAGCGCGGACGGCTACATTGTGACCAACGCGCACGTGGTCCAGAACGCGCGCCGCGTGCGCGTGCGGGCGGCGGCCGAACGAACCGGGCGTTCGACGTTGCAGCCAGAGGGCAAGCTGATGGAGGCGCGCATCGTCGGGATCGATCGCGATTCGGATCTGGCGGTGTTGAAGGTGGACCGCACCGGCATGAGCTTTCTCAGTCTGGCGGATTCCGACGCGCTGCATCAAGGTCAGCTCGTGCTGGCCTTCGGAAATCCGATGGGGCTCGAAAATTCAATGAGCATGGGGGTGATCAGTTCGACTGCGCGGCAGCTGAAACCCGATGACACCATGATCTACATCCAGACGGATGCGCCGATTAATCCCGGCAATAGCGGCGGGCCGCTGGTGGATGTGGAAGGACGGGTTGCGGGCATCGACACGTTTATCGTGTCGCAATCGGGCGGGAACGAGGGGCTGGGTTTTGCGATACCGAGCAACATCGTGAAGAATGTCTACACGCAAATTCGCCGGGAAGGGCACGTGCATCGCAGCGAGATTGGCGTCACCGTTCAGACCATTACCCCACCGCTGGCGACAGGGCTGCATCTTCCGCAGGACGAGGGAGTGGTGCTGGCGGACGTGGATCCGGACGGACCCGCCGCCGAAGCCGGATTGCAAACGGGCGACGTGGTGCTCAGCCTGAACGGCAAGGCCATGGAGAATGCCCGTCAGCTCGAAGTGAACCTGTACCGGTATCGGATCGGCGACAAAGTGAAGCTGGAGATCCTGCGCGGCAATTCCAAACTGTCGTACACCGTGGCAGTGATCGAACGGGAAGACGATCCGCAGCGCTTTGCGGACATGGTCGATCCGACCAAGAACCTCATTCACCGGCTCGGGGTTCTCGGGATCGATATCGATGCAAAAGTGGCGGAGATGTTCCCGGAACTCCGAAAGAAGTATGGGGTGGTGGTGGCCGCGCGTTCGGGAGAGTCCACGTATGTCGGCGACACCCTGCAACTGGGCGATGTGATCTATTCGGTCAACAATGAGCCGGTAACCAGTGTGGACGCGCTGCGCGCCGTGTTGGACACGCTAAAAGACACCGACCCGCTGGTGCTGCAAGTACAGCGCGAAGGGAAGCTGCTGTATTTGACGATGACGATTGAATAGAGGACCGGAGCCCGCCAAATAGCGGGTGGGGCGCCGGAGTCGAGCCGCAGGGCAGCATGCGCCGCCCTGCGGTCGACTGTATCCTTCGTGAAAGTCAACGGTGCACTCCCGTTGTTGGTGACGGTAACGAACTGCACCGAGCTCGTCGTGCCGACAGCTTGCGGCGCGAAGGTCAACGAAGTAGTCACCGGCTCAGCACAGGCTGCGCCACCACGGCTGCGGCGCCGTTCCCGGAGATGGTGAGCACCACAGTCCCATCGTCTCTCACGGCATTGGGGTTAACATTCGTCACGGTTATGCCATTGACCGTGTCTCCTTGCTTCAGCACAAGGCTTGACCCCGTTGCCGATTCGATGAAAACGCCTGATCCTTGCCCGCCACTATCGGTGAAATGGGCGAGGAAGGCCAGCGTGCCGCCGCTACTGAGCACACCCGAGTAAATGGCATCAATGTGATGCCCAGCCACGGTGTCGCCGGGCTGCACCATTACTCCAGTGGGATTCAGGCTGTAAATGGCTCTGCTGCCGTTGCTCTGACCATCGCCGGTGAATACTAATGTGCCAGAGCTGGTGGATCCGATCGGGAACGCGCTGGTCAAGGTATTGCCGCCGATCACAGATCCGGCCTGGACCAAAATGTGCTCCCGGGTGCAGACCGCTAGCCCTGTCGGGGAGTTCCCTTGAAAAGGCATTCCGGGGTCGGGCGAACAATAAAAAGCCCAATCTCCATTTGGATTGAAACCGAGTGGCACCCCAACAGCCAGCATCTTGGTCCCGTCGATGATGTTGCCGGAAGGACCGGTACATGGTTTGGTGGTCTCTCCCGCCTCTGTCGACTCGCAGCCAGCCACAAACAGCGCGGACGGTGTCAGCAGGCCGTATTGAAGTTGGTACGTTCCATCAGAATTTGCATGCTGCCAATTGGCCATAAAGACGATATCGCCACCCGGACTAATTGCCCAATCATCGATGTGCGAGATTGGCCCATTTCCCCCCGTTGTGTCCCCCGGTTTCGCGACGACGCCGGATTGCGTGCAAAGGCTGCCGCCCGAGCATGCAAAAAGAATGGTTCCGTGATCATCGATCCGCGGAGTGCCCCCACCGTCATTGGTCACTAACGTGGGGCTGGATCCCAAATTGGATAACGTCGTCTGGAAGATATCCTCACAGGATTGAGCCATGGGCCCGCACACGTAGGCGGCTGTGTACACAATCGTGCCACTTGCGTTGATTCCGGCGCCCGCGGGAAATAAGAGACTTTGGCCGCCGAAGGTGTCTCCCTGCTTCGCCAGAACCGTGAACTGGTAGGAGCTATCAGACGCGCCTGCGGTCGCGAAGGTGGCGATCACTGCCGTCCAATTGGCCGCGGCGTTCAGGTTAAAGGTGCCGCTAAACGAACCGGTACTGGTCACGGCGGTCGCCTCGTTGGCGGCGCGCGAAGTTCCGGTGTCCTGTTGCGCGAGGGTGAATCCAGTTCCCGCCGTGGGCGTGCCCGTATAGCTGGCGGGCAAGCCGGCAGCGGCGAATACCAGCTCGTTGGCGCTGGATGTGGTGGATGTCGCACCGCTGTTGGGGAAGGCGTTAGAACCTTGTGCAGCGGCCGTTCGATCGAGCGCGCTGACGCCGCTGTACTCGTAAAGCGCCAGCCAGGGATGGTTATTCGAGCCGGAGAACGTGGCGGTCACCGTGTTAGCTCCCCCCGCAATATTGGCGGCATAGAAGATGTGCACCTGGTGGCCGTCGGCAGCCTGCACCTGCGAGACGGCGTCGGCGTAAATGTTGCCGGCCGAATCGGAGACGGAGACGGTTTGTGTAGTGGTGGACATGCGTACGAAAGCAATGATGAGGTTACCTCTCGTATTGGCAGTCGAAAACGGCACGGAAATCGATGAGAAACCCGATCCCTCGCGAAACGTGGATTGCACGAGTGCAATGGGTCCACTACCGCCGCCGGGATTGATCGTGATGCTGAGCCCGCGCGTGTCTGTTTGCGAGGTGGCGTCTGTCACCTGGACGGTGAAGTTGCTGGTGCCGGATGCAGTCGGCGTGCCAGAGATGGCTCCCGTGTTGGCATTGAGCGAAAGACCGGCTGGCAGGGTCCCCGTGGTGATGGACCAGGAGTACGGGGTCGCACCCCCGGCAGCGGCCAGCGTCGCGCTGTAGGCGGTATCCTGCGTACCGTTAGATAAGCTCGACGTTGTGATGTGGGGCGGATTGGGCGACGCGCCACCGGAAAATGTAGCGACCACCGCCGTCCAATTGGCGCTGGAACTGAGGCTGAAGGCGCCGGTGAATGAGCCGGTGGCACTGACAATTTCTCCTTCGTCGGCGGCGCGCGACGTGCCCGTGTCCTGCTTCAAAATGGTAAATCCGCTGCCGGCCGAGACTGTGCCCGTATAGCTGGCGGGGAGGCCGGTTGCGGCGAATACCAGTTCGTTGGCGCTCGAAGTGGTTGGAGTTGCACCGCTACTGGGCGATGCGCTCGATCCTTGCGCGGCCGCGATGCGGTCGAGCGTTATCACTCCCGTATACTCGTAAACGGCCAAGAACGGGTGATTGTTCGTACCCGAAAACGTTGCCTTAACGGTGTTCGCTCCGCTGGCGATTTTCGACGCGTAGAAGACGTGCACCTGGTGGCCGTCGGCGGCCTGACTCTGCGATACGGCGTCAATATAGGTGTTGCCGGCCGAATCGGTCACCGAAACAGGCTGGTTAGTTGTCGACATTCTTACAAAGGCCACGATCAGGTTGCCTTGAGTATTGGCGGAAGGAAATTGGATAGAGAGAGGGTTCACAGTCGAACCGCTGGCCGACGCCGATTGCACGAGCGAGATGCTTCCGCCGCCCATCGTGGGCACTGGGTCCAGACGGAAGATGTGCTGATCGCCATTCAGCGTACCGTAACCAATGATTTGACCCTGATCATTGATAGCGGCCGCGCCGTAGAGCACCCAGCCGGATCCGGCAGGGATCAGGTTGTTCAGATTATAGGTATTACCGCTGCTGTACAGAAATGGGTTCACCGAAGACTGATCTTGCGGAGAGTTGACCCCGACCACTTGCAAGTTGTTGTTGATCCCGGTCGGCGCACAATCCCCGCAGTCGGACAGCGCCGTCAATGTCCCGCTCTGCCAGACAGAGAGTTGGCTCCCATCATTGCCGACAACCTGCCCGTGGTCGTTGATTCCCGTGAAGCTCCGTTCGGGGCTGTCAGCGCGCATAAACTGGGTAATCGTCGTGATCGTTCCGTCAGCGGATGCGACGAAGGGCTGAAGAGTCACAGGCGTTTCATATTCGCCGAGGACATCACCCGCCGAATTGATGCTCATTCCCTGGGCGCGATTGTACTGCCCGCCGTATGGAATGTCGTCAGTTGAAGGGTGAATGGCACTGTTGGGCCCCGTGCGAAACGCGTGAGAGCCGTTGGTCACCTGGCTCGCTCCGGTGGTTTGTCCGGAGTCATTGATGCCGTATCCTTGGGTCAACATGCCTTGTTGATCCGGAGGCCCGCCGAGAGATCCCAGATCATCCGTCGACGGATTGATGGCGGCGTTCGGAGCCGTGCGGAATCCGTGTGTTTCGCCACTGCTAGTCGTACTGTAGCCGACGACTTGGCCGGCGCCGTTAATCCCCATCGCCCAACTGGACGATCCTCCCAACGTCCCGATATAGTCACCCGGTAGATTGATCGGCGAGTTCGGCTGGGTTCGAAACGCGAGAGATGGGCTACTACTGGGGCGGGTGTACCCGACCACGGCGCCGTTCCGATTGATGCCGGTTATTTCCAATTGGAACGACGGACTGACTCCGAGATCGTGAATGGTGTATTGCGGGGTTTGAGCGACAACGTTTGCTCCTCCGAAGAGAAGCGCAAACAGGGCGTGGGTGAATAGGACTGCATGGCGGGACATCTGAGAGAGAAACCTCCGGGCGCTGCTAGGCACAGCACCGGCCAATGGTCAAACCGGAGGAAACCCGATGATTCTCAATCGAGCATTCATTGATTTGAAAAATAGAAATGGCGATGAGCGTATCCGAATACCACGGATGTGTCCTGAAATTCCACCACGCAGGTCGCACAAGACCTGAAATTCCGAAAACGAATCAGTTCTCTGAGCGTGCAGGTAGACGTACGAATGCTGACAAAAGCAGAATCGCATGCATTCGCACAATCCCGACGATGCCCGAATATCATTTCAACTTAGGCCGCTCACGGTACATGCGGCGTAGGTTTCGATGCAGCACCTTATTGCGCTGCTTGCGTGCCAGGCGCGCGCTGATATCCTCTTGCGTTTCCACGTAGGCGGCTTCGCGCCGCAACTGGTGGAATTGCGACAGACGCTCGGGGTCCATTGCGCCGCGAACGGCGCAGCCCGGTTCCGCCGTATGGGTGCAGTCGCGAAAGCGGCATCCTCCCGCGAGCGCCTCGACATCCGTGAATGTGCTCGTGACAGCAGCTTCGTCGGCCCACAACTGCACTTCGCGCAGCCCAGGCATGTCGATCAGCACCCAGCCTTGCGGCAGTGGAATGAGCTGGCGGCGCGTGGTGGTATGGCGACCGCGGCTGTCGTCCTCGCGCACCGGTTGTGTCGCCATCAACTCGCGGTCAAGCAGCCGATTGACCATGGTCGACTTGCCGACCCCGGAACTGCCGATCAAGGCTGATGTCTGGCCGCGTCCGATCAAGCCGCCGAGCGCGTCGACGCCACCGCGATCGAATGCACTCCAGAGCAGGACCGGGGTTTGGGGAGAGAGTCCGCGCACCGTTTCCACCGCCCGACGGCATTCGGGTTCGCCGAGTAGATCGGCCTTGCTCAGCACGAGCAACGGCTCGATGCCGCTATGCTCGGCCAGCACCAGGTAACGTTGAATACGATGCGGGCTGAAATCCCCGTCAAGCCCGGTAACGATCAGCAGGACGTCGACATTGGCCGCGAGCAATTGTCGGCCGAATGCCGAGCCCGGCTGTTTGCGGGCGAGCACCGTGCGGCGCGGCAGGACGGCCTCGATTGCGCCCCCCGGCCGTACGGCGACCCAGTCGCCGACAACCGGTGCGCCCTCGTCTTCATTTATCAACCGGCCGGCCGCCGGAGCGTCGAGTTCACCGGCATCGGTCACGACTCGATAGATGCCGGGATGCGCCATGGCCACGCGCCCAGCCCCGTAGCCGGCGTCGCTGTAGCGTTCAAAGGCGCGATGAAAAAAAGCATTCCATCCCAGTTGGGTGAGATCCACTGTGATTCTCCGTTATGCGTCTTGCAGGCGGGACCAGAGACGCGTACCGGGACGGCTCGCAGGCAGGGCACAGCCCGCCTCAGTGGCAGCGCCCGCGAGAAAGCCCCGGATTAACGGACAAGGACGGCGAGAAGCAAATGGCATGATAGCACGCGCGGGATCCGAGCGCACTATCCTGCCGGTCGAATGAACAGAGTTCAGATCACGGGCGGAACGTCGCGGTCACCTGTGTCCAATTCGCGACGGAGCTCAAGTTGAAGCCCGGTGTGAAGATGCCGCTGGAGTTGGCGATTTCCGTCTCATTCGCGGCGCGCGAAGTGCCGGTGTCCTGCTGCTGTAGCGTGTATTGCGGGTTACCTGCCATTGCCGTACCCGTATAACTGGCGGGTAATCCGGCGGCCACAAACACGAGTTCGTTCGGATCGTGTAGATCCACTGCTCCGTTTGATGTTGTGCCGTATCCCTGTTCGGCAGCAGTAGCGTCCAGAGTCGTGATCCCCTTGTATTCGTAGATGGCGAGGAACGGGTGGTTGTTGCTGCCGGAAAAATTGGCGGTGACGGTGTTCGCGCCGCTGCCGATATTGGCCGCATAAAATATGTGCACCTGGTGACCATCCGCCGTCTGGGCTTGCGATACAGCGTCAGTGTAGACGTTCCCCGCCGAATCGGAGACCGTGACGCTCTGACTCGTGGTCGACATCCGGACGAACGCGATGATGAGGTTGGCTCTTGCGTTGGCGGACGGAAAGGACGCGGAAATCGAAGACACTCTCGATCCCGAAGTCGACCTCGATTGCACCAGGGCGATTGCCCCGCCCCCGCCGCCGCTGGCGTTGATCGTCAGGCTCAGCCCCTTTGTAGCCGTCTGTGCATTGCTGTCCTTCACCTGAACCGTGAAATTGGTCGTGCCGGTCTCGGTCGGCGTACCCGAGATCGATCCGGTATTGGCGTCGAGTTTGAGACCTGATGGCAAACTCCCGGTTGCAATGGACCATGTGTACGGACTGGTTCCTCCCGTCGCCGAGAGTGTGGCAGCGTAAGCAGAGTTCTGCGTGCCCTTGGACAGGTTGGCCGTGGTGACGGCGGGCGGATTTGGCGGCGGTGCCGCCGTACCTGAGAAAGTAGCGATGACGGCGGTCCAATTGGCGCTGGAGCTGAGATTGAACGTGCCGGTGAATGCGCCTGTCGAGGATACGATATCGGTCTCGTCCGCGCCTCGAGACGTAGCCGTGTTCTGCTCCTGGAGCGTGAAGCCCGATCCGGCGGTCGGCGTCCCGGTGTAGCTCGCAGGCAGGCCGGCGGCGGCGAACAGCAGTTCGTTCGGGCTGGTGGTGACCGGCGTCGCGCCGCTGCCGGCGAATGCGCCGAAACCTTGAGCGGAGGCGGTCCGGTCGAGCGCGTTCACCCCGCTGTACTCGTACACCGCCAGCCACGGGTGATTATTGGTCCCGGAGAACGCGGCCTTGACCGTATTCGCTCCGCCGGCGATGTCGGCGGCATAGAAGACATGCACCTGGTGACCGTCGGCAGTCTGCGCCTGGGACACAGCATGGCTGTAGAGATTACCGAGTGTATCGGAAACCGAGACAGTCTGGTTGGTGGTGGACATCCGCACGAAGGCGACAATGAGATTGCCTTTTGCGTTCGCGGAAGGAAAGGCCGCCGATACCGATGACACGCCGGTCCCGCCCACCTGCGCGGATTGCACCAGCGAGATGCCTCCGGGAGGAGGTGGCGGTGTGGTGACCCGATCCATCCGGAACACGTGATTGACGCCGTTGAGCTGCCCGGTGCCGATGATCTGCCCCGAGTCGTTGATGGCGATTGCGTTCGTCAAAACCCAGCTTGAGCCGGAGGGAAGTAGAGCATTAAGGTCGTACACCTGGCCATTCGTGTACAAGAATGCGCGGCCGCCTGGACTGACCGGCAAACCCGGAATGCGGTACCATTGCCCGACCACCTGAAGGGAATTGTTGAGTCCGAATGTACTGCAGTCGCATTGCGCCAAGGACGTGATCGTGCCGTTCTGCCAGACGTCCGAGCAGGGGAGCTGAGCGGAGGGGTCCGAGCAGTTCCCCGTATCAACGACCTGATTGGCGTTGTTGATCGGCGTGAGTGCGTTCCCAAACGGTGCGTTGATAAATTCAGGAATCTCTGTGACCGTTCCGTTCCGGTAAACAAACGCGGTTGGAACACAAGCGCCTACACAAGTGATCGGATCGAAATAACCCGCCACGCTCCCCGCGGCGTCAACACTTCTGGCGCTACTCGACCGAGCAGCGTCTGGCGTGAAAGCCAGCCCCCCGATGTCATCGGTCGCGGAATTGATGGCGCTATTGGGTGCCGTCAGAAACGCGTGCGGAGCGCTGGTTGTGTCGCTGGTGCCAACCACGCGACCGGAGTCGTTGACACCGAACGCGATGCTGCCGGCCCCGCCTAACGTTCCGAGATCATCCGTCGCCGGATTGATTGAAGCGTTGGGAGCAGTGCGGAAACCGTGAGATGCGCCCGAGGCGGTGACACTCTGTCCCACAACCTGGCCAGACGTGTTGATTCCATACGCGGCGCTCGAACCCCCACCCAAGCTTCCCAGGTAGTCGCCCGGCAAATGGATGGGAGAGTTAGGCGCCGTGCGAAAGGCGAGGCTCTGGCCGTTCGATGTCGCAGTACCCACAACTTGGCCGTG
>Ga0335081_10002564_pt1 | contig 28612 bp, 27 predicted proteins | sample Lox_Sample_35_FD_206713 | JGI IMG/M metagenome (GOLD analysis project Ga0335081, IMG submission 206713) | Soil microbial communities from Loxahatchee National Wildlife Refuge, Florida, United States - Lox_Sample_3.5 | ecosystem: Environmental > Terrestrial > Soil > Wetlands | place: USA...
GCGCTGCGACGGTGAAGCCGGGCCAGAAGTCCGGTAGGCTGACGGCTGGCAACGGGACGTGGCGCAGTTTGGCAGCGCACTTGACTGGGGGTCAAGGGGTCGCCGGTTCAAATCCGGCCGTCCCGACCAGTTTCCGCAGGTCAGGGTCGTTCTCTCCGGTGTGAGAGACGGCCCTGATGCCGTCTGGGGAGCCAATCTCTCACAATTTCTCACAGCCGCTAAGCGATCTTGTGGAGTCTGGCGAGCGTCCGGGTGCCTGCCTTGAGGTCGTCGTCGCTCGCGTGGACGTAGGTCCGCATGGTGAACGCGGCGTCGTAGTGACCGGCCCACTTGCTGATGATCGAGATCGGCACGCCCGCCTTTTCCATCAGGCTCAGGGTCGTGTGCCGCGAATCGTGCAGCCTGATCTTGCGCAGCCCGGCCCGCTTGAGCAGGCGGGCGAACTCGTCGGAGTACCACTCGGGGTGCACCGGGACGCCCAGCTCGTCGGTGATCACGTACTGGTCGCCGGGCCTGTACCAGTCCAGATCGGCCAGCCCGGCCTCGTAGGCGGTCCCGGCGGCCTGGCTCTCTTCCACCATGCGCTTGCGGAGCTCGGTGAGCGCTTTCACCAGCGCGGCGTCGAGCGGCAGGGTGCGCTGGCCGTTGCGGCTCTTGGGCGGCTCGACGCGGACCTTGCAGTCCACGAGCACCCGGCCCTGCCTGACCGTGAGTGTCCCGCCCTTGAGGTCGACATCGGACCAGCGCAGGCCGAGCACTTCGCCGCGCCGCAGGCCGTAGAGGCTGAGCCGCCAGGCCGCGTGCAGCCGGTCCCTGGCCGCCGCCCGCAGGAACGTGCGAACCTCGGCCTGCGACCAGGTGTCCCGCTCGGCGGCAATGTACTCGGGTGGCTTGACCAGCCTGGCCACGTTGCGGACCAATTTGCCCTCATCCACGGCCATTTCTAAAGCGGCCTTGAGCCTGCCGAGCGTGAGCCGCACCGAGCGCGCGCCGAGCCCGGTCCCAGGCTTGCCGGACCGCTTCCGGCCCGACTTGAGCATCCAGTCCACGAGTTGCTCGACGTCGGCCTTGGTGATGCTCTGCAGGGGCCGCTCCCCCAGGCGGTCACGAACCGGCTTGAGAGCGTGACAGTAATTGGATTTGGTGGACTCTCGGCGGTCGCGGGTCGCGCCGATCAGGTATTCGTCCAGGTACTGATTGAGCGTCATCTTGGACGGCTGGACGTAGGTTCCCGCGGCCTGCTGGTGGCGGATGCGGGACAACTCGGCCCGCGCGTCCTTCTGCCGGTCGAAGGTGCGAGTGAGCTGCCGCCGCTTACCGCTATCGTCCTTGCCGATGTCCACGACGAGCCGGTACCGGACCGTCCCATCCGCAAGCGTGATCTTGCGAATTGGCTCCTTCATGCGGGTGATCTCCTTTCGGTTGCGCCAAGCCTTCTGGTCACCTCATTGCATCGATTTTCGATGCGCTTTCATCATGTCTGGCATTGCATCGAAAATCAAGGCACTTGACTGGCTGTGTGAGCCAGGCGCCGCTACGGTGCTTCCCGAGCCAGATCGGCTATCGCTCATGCGGGAAGGTCCAGGGAATTGCCGGAACAGGCGGACGACGACGCACCCTTGTTGGCGCTATTCGATGTACTCGGCCGGCGGTGGGCGATGCGGGTTGTGTGGGAGTTGCGGCCTGGTGGGCTGACCTACCGGGAGCTGGCGGCCAAGGTCCCGGCCATGTCCACCAGCGTGCTGACCCAGCGGTTGCGTGACCTGCGCGCGGCCGGTCTGGTCGAGCACGAGCACGGAGCGGGTTACGGGCTCACTCCCCTGGGCCATGACCTGCTGGTCCATCTCGCGAGACTGCGCGAGTGGGCCGACCGGGCCTCGTTCGGCTCTGGCCCGGCGTCTGGGTAGCGGCGAGCTGGCGGTCATGCTGCCGGGGGTGCCTGGCCGCGCTGCTGGGGCGGGATGCCCAGCACCCGGAATAGTTCAGCGGTCGGGACGCGGTAAGAGCCGCCCACCCGCAGCACGCGGCAGGGGAACTCACCCCGCCGTGCGAGGACGTACCCGGTCGATCGGCCGAGACCGAGTGCCCGCGAGGCGGTCCCGATATCGACCGTGACGGGCATGGCCAGCAGTTCGGCCAGGGTCATGCCGTCCTTGGTCACGCCGCCTCCCCCGTTGCCGGAAGTTCCGGGGATGCCTGGCCGCTGGCTCTGGCCCGGGCCAGGGCGAGGGCGGCGTGCCAGCGTTTGCGGTCGGCGACGACGTGCAGGAGGCGCTGGGCGGGGGGCATGTGGTCGGGGTCGCCGGGGGTGACGGGTTCCCACGTGTAGCGGGCGGGGTCGGCCGCCTGGAGCCCGAGGGTCTGGAGGAGCCATTCACGGCGGTCGGCGCGATGGTCAGCCAGGGTCTTGCCCGACCACTTGCGGGAGACCAGGACCCGGCGCCCGGCGTAACCGAGGTACTCGCGGCGGTGTGCTTTGCCCTTGCAGTGCCCGGGGCGCAGGCCGGGCCGGAGGTTCTTCGGCTGGACGCCGTAGCGCAGCCAGTTCGCGCACGTCGGCGAGCACGGCTCGTATCTGAGCGCGTCGGCGAGCCGGGCGGCATGTTCTTGCTGGGCGGGAGTCTGGACGTGGTGGCAGTCGGCGATGTTCTTGGTCAGGTACTTGGTGAGGTAGCTGATGCAGCGGCGGGCGTTCGGCGATCCGGCGATGACGCCCTGGGCGTCGAACCGCTCCCCGAACCGGGCGACGTGCAGCGGTTCGTCGTCGGGACCGATCGCGTCGAGGGCCTGGTCCCACGTGGGCAGGAGTTCGCCGGTCGCGGGGTCGAGGTAGTTGCCGCTGGCTTCGTGCCAGATGGGCAGGCTGGCATCGTCGTGCTTCACCTGGTCGGTGCGTGGCCACCAGACCTGGTGATAGGTGGCGGCGAGGACCTGGCGCAGCTCGGTCCGGCTGAGGGTGCCGCGCATGGCGATGTGGATGTGCGGGGCCAGCCGTCGCTGCGGCTCGACGGCCGCGAAGTACTGGACGTCATACCCGAGGAACCGCCGGAGGTTCTGGACGAACCGGTCGAACAGCGCGGCGAAGTGCAGCGCGTCCCGCGCGGCCCGCTGGTAGTCGTAGCTGGCCGGGTCGGCCGGGGTGCCGTCGCTGCCCACGCGCCCGTAGCTCGGGCAGGTCAGGGTGACGAACATAGACGGGCGGAACGTCTTGCCGTCCGGCGCAGCGTAGGTCTTGCCGATCGTCCGGGCCGCTACCTTCCGGCGGGGCAGGTCCGGCGTGTCCTGCCGCCGCCTGGTGGACCGCTGGCGGCGGACCGGCCGGGCAGGAAGCACGTTGCCACGTATTCCGGCACGCGTGATCTGCTCGTCCACGTCCTCGATCACGGCGTCATCGGCAGTCGCGTCCTGCCCGGCCGCCGTCGCCTGGTCTCGGTCCCGCTGGACGTCTGAGCGCAGTTCGACCCACATCTGCTGTTCGTCGTCAGGCTCGTCGGCCTGGACGATGGGCTCACGGTCGAGGTGCCAGCCCTCACGGCACTGCGCCGCCCGCAGGGTCTTGGCTCGTTCGGCGCAGGACGGGCAGACGGCGGCGAGGGTGTGCCCGCAGGGGACGAGCACCGGTTCGGCCTGGCCTGTCTGGAGGTCGGTGCGGCGTAGTTGGACCGGGCGGACGCAGCCGCCATGCGTGATGGCCAGGTCGCGTACCACGCTCCGGGCGAGCGGCATGGCCAGCCGCTCGGCTCTGGTGGCCCGTTGTGTCACTCGGCCTCCATCTCGCCGGGGTCGGGGTCGTCTGCACCGGGGTCGGTGAGGTGCCAGCGGGTGCGGTAGCCGCAGCCGGGGCACTCCAGGGCCAGGAAACGGTCGTCGGTGCTGGTGTCGAGCAGGGGTCCGCCGCAGTCGGGGCAGTCCTCGGGAGATAGCCAGCCCGTGCTCATCCGGCCTCGCCTGCTGCCGGGACGAACTCCGCGGCCGGGTCGGTGACCGTGGCGGTCATGGCGCCGATGTCGTCGTCGGTGACGAATGCGGCCCGGACCCGTACCGGGTCGGGGTCGGTTTCCAGCCGGACATAGCCGACGCCCGCGCCGGTGGCCGGGTCGGCGGGGATCTCGTCACATCGGGCGCCGCGGTCGCGGGCGCCGTCGCCGAGCACCAGGTCGGCCTGTGCCGGTTCGTCCAGCCGCAGAGCGATCTTGTCGGGGAACAGGTTGCGGATGTTCAGGACTTCTTTGCGCGGGTCCTGGAGCGCGGCCACGACGCAGTAGCCGACCGCCCGGCCCTGGGTGGTCAGGGTCGCTAAGGCGGCCAGGATGCGGTCCTTGAGCTTGCGGTCGGCCTGGTAGGCGGTCAGGAACGCCACCTCATCGACCAGCACCACGACGAACGGGTGCCCGGTGGTCGGCTGGTGGTCACGCTGGCGGCCCGCGAACCGGGCTGCCCGGTCCTGCATGTCGGAGACGTCGGCTTCGAGCAGGCCGGCGATGTCGGCGGGGTCGGCGGCGTACTTGCCGAATTGCTCGAACATGGCCCGGCCGAACGCCAGTTCCATCAGCTTCGGGTCACATGCATGGACCCGGACCAGCCCCGCGGCCATCGCCGGGAGCATCGCCCGGACCAGGCCCCACAGGTACGAGCCCTTCCCCGCGCCCGTCGCGCCGGCGATCAGCAGGTGCGTGCCGTGCAGCCGGATCGTGAACATCCCGCCGTCCTCTCGCCGTCCCATGGCCAGCGCCCGCAAGTCCGTCACGGCCGGGACCGGCAGAGCCGGGATCACCGCGGCGAGCGCATCCCGGCGGACCAGTTCGAGGACAACTAGGCCAGGGCGTGCCGTGCGGATGCGGCAGGACCAGACGCCGAACCCGTGGGCCAGCTCCTCGGCCCGGTCGGCGAACGCCTGCGGCGCCTGCCCGGACACCAGCCGGACCGTCACCAGGTCGGCGCACGGCCCGGCCCGGACCTTGCCGAGCACGGGCAGGGTGACCCGGCCCCGGTAGGTCGGCGCGAGGCCGCTGATGGTCATGACCGCCTGCCAGCGCCGCCGGTAGACCAGCCACCGCCACCGGTACCGGACCGGAACTGTGACGAGGCGGGTGTACCAGTCCGGCCACCACAGCTGCAGCGTCACCAGCGCCGCGATGGTTACGCTGGCCAGGACCACCACGCCGGTCCAGCCCGCCTCAGCCCAGGTGAGGATGACAAGGCCCGCCGCCGCATCCAGCAGCGGATGGCGGATCAGGAACCAGATCACCCGGACCAGGAGCCGGATGAGCTGGACGAGCCAGATGATCCATTCGGGGGTTCGGTGCACCGGGGACCGCCACACCGGGGCCGCGAACGGATCAGCGTTGTCTACCTGGGCGATCTGCTCGCCCGTGAACTCACGCATAAGATTGAAGCCTCTCTACGGGTTGCTGACCTGGGGAGATACCGGGGCGGCAGGAATGGCTGTTCCTGCCGCCCCGCCCTGCTCAGGCCGCCGTGTCCCTGCCCTCCGGGGCGGCACGGCCCTGCCTGCTGACCGTGCGGACCCCGGTGGCCCGCAGCGCATAGGACAGCCGCCCGGCCTGGTTCACGTACGGGGTCACCGTCAGCCCGGCGAACTCCACCGGGATGAACGGCATCCCCGGATGCGGCGCAGGCAGCACCGGCGTATCGGGCGCCGCGACCTTCACCCGTACCGACTTGTCCCGCGCGGCCGGGTCAGCGTCGATGACGTCGACCTGCCAGAGCGGCAGCCCGGTCGCCTTGTCCTTGGACTGGACGAACCGCCCGCCCTTGGACGCCTCGAAGTCCCGCACCGGCTCGAACGGTCCCGCCGCGAACACCCCGCGCGGAAACACGGAAGCGAACTCGACGGGGATCGGACCCTGAACTGCCATGAACCCTCCAGATAGTGGATGCTTGGCTACTTGATTAACCAAGTGAGGTTCAGAGTAGGCTCGGTAACTTGGTTAGTCAAGCGGACAGGATGCGCCGAAACCGGGCCGGTTAGCCGACTGGGTAGGCGTCCTCAAGTTCGTGCAGGTCACCGGCCATCGCCACGTCCAGCGCGAGCACCGGGCGGCCGGATGCATCCCGCGCGCTCACATACAGCGCGAGCACCGGGGCCGACCGGGAAATGCCAAGCAGCTTCGCCTCATACGCCTCTGCGCGGCGCGCGGTGACCTGCTCCACCACGTGATCAATACGAAGGCCCGCGATCCGGTCCAGCAGGGAACGCACGCCGCCGCGCACCGGCTCTGCGCGGCTCAGGCCTGTCTGCTCGGCCAGCCCGGGGGCCAGCCACCAGGTCAGGATCTCCGATGGGTCGCCGTCGTCCTGGCGGACCAGCCGCCTGCGGCTTGCCAGTTCCGTGCCTGGCTCGACCCCGAGCAGCGCCGCGATCCGCGGAGGCGCCGCGGACGTGCCGACCGAGACCAGTTCACCGGGCTCGCGGGACTCGTCCCGGTCCAGCTCAGCTTTCCCGCGCCGCTCGCTGCTCACTCCCGCCAGTGCAGGGCGGCCGCGGACGAAGCTGCCCTTGCCTTGCTGCGTGTCGATCCAGCCTTCCTGGCGCAGCACGCGCAAGGCCCGGACCACCGTGGGCCGGGCCGTCCCGAACTCTGCCGAGAGCTGATGCTCGCTGGGCAGCAACGATCCTGGCGGGTACTCCCCGGACTCGATCCGGCGCTGCAGCTCCGCGATTACCTGCGCATATTTGGGTGGCGTGTATTCAAACGGCACGGCGCCTCACTAGGCTTCTTAGGCAGCCGTCAACTTGGCTACCCAAGCAGACTAGCGCGTGACTAGCCGGACTGTCACGTCCCCCGCCCATCCGTGCCGTCCGGTGACAGCGGCCCGCCCGACTCGCGCATGGCCTCGGCGTCATGCGAAAGCGCAGCCGTCATAACGCGCGCCGACTCCAGGTACCCCGCGATCAACGCCACGTCACACGCATGCTCATCACACCAGTCGCCCACGGCACCGGGCTCGCAGTGCGGGCAGGGTACCGCCAGGCGGGCCAGCCGGTAGTTGATCGCATCCTCTAGCGCCTGCAACTCCCGGAACCGCTGCCGCTCGCGCACCGCGAACCGCAACGACCCGGTACCCCGGGCCGCGCTCACCGGCATTCCACCTCAAACCAGACGACGCGGCCCAGCTCATCGCCGGTATGGCCCCACCTGTGCGCCAGGGCATTCACGATCCGCAGGCCCCGCCCGCAGGTCAGCACGTCGGGCTCCCCCTCGCCGTCCGGTGCCTGGGGCTCCGACGAGCCGCCGCCATCGGCTATGGCGATGCGCACCACGAATCCGGCTGCGGAGACGGTCAGGTCGAACCAGCCGCCGTCATCCCCCGAGGCCGTGTGCCGCACGGCATTGGAGGCAACCTCGCTGACCATCAGCAGCAGATCGTCCAAGCGCGGCCAGGCGTTGCCAAGGACGCCGCGGACGAACTCACGGGCCTGGCCGACCGCCGCCGCCTCACCCGGGAACCAGTCCGCCGCCAGGACGGCCAGCCGCTCAGTCTGCATGGCCTGTGCCGCCGCACTCCAGGCAGTCGCGCCGGGCCGCCGCTGCCGATCCGCGCAGCAACGTACCGATGATCACAGCCCGGCGGGTGCGAACCAGTTTCCAGCCACGGCCACCGCAGAATGGGCACGCTTTCGGTTCAGGGTCAGAGTGCGTCATGGCAGCACTCTCTGCCCTTACAGTGCGATAACCCATATCACCAAGGAGTTATCGCCCCGGTATATCTCTAGTAGCCTGGGCTCCTCCGACTTCCCTGGGCATAGCGCCCCGCCAGGCAAGGAAGCGACATGCGCGACAGCGCGTTCGGCCCGGCCGGCATACCGCCGGACTTCTGGACCCGCCCCGATGTCACCCGCGCCTTAGCCCGCCGCGACATCGGCGCGCTATTCCGGCTGCTCAGGCAGTGGACCGGGATGAGCCAGACCCGGATAGGAGCGGCCACCGGCCTGTACCAGGGCCGCGTCAGCTACATCATCAACGACAAACATAAGGTCAAGAGCCTTAAGAAGCTGGCCGAGATCGCGGACGGGCTCGGTATGCCCGGCCACGCCCGCGCCACTCTCGGCTTGGCCGCAGGTTCGGCTGCCCTGGCCAGCACGCCTGTTGCGCCAGCCGTCCCGGATGCAGCGGCACGACCGATAGCTGGCACGCAGTACCTGGCGACCACCGAGGAGGCGGTAACCGCCGCCGCCGGGCTATGGCGAGCCGACTCCGCCCGGTCGCAGGATGTCCTGTCAGCGGAGCTGGACCCCGCCGCATGGAGTAGCGCCGCCCTGGCCTGGCTGCTCAGCCCGCCGGACAGCGCCCAGCCAGCCGCCGGAACAGGATTGGCGGTCGGCCGTGCCGATGTCGCACGGGTCCGCGCATCGTCGGAGCTGTTCGCCGAGCTGGACAACCGGTTCGGCGGAGCCCACGCCCGCCGGTCCCTTATCCATTTCCTGGACCGCGACGCCGCCGCGCTCCTGACCGGCCGGTACACCGATGATGTCGGCCGCGAACTGTTCGCCGCCGTCGCCGAAGCATCCCTCCTGGCTGGCTGGACGACCTACGACTGCGGGCTTCACGGCCTGGCCCAGCGCTACTTCGTCCAGGCATTGCGGCTGGCCCAGTCCGCGGCAGACCGGCGCCTGGCGTGCAGCATCATGTCCGCCATGAGCCACCAGGCCACCTATCTTGGCCACCTGGGCGAAGCCGTCAACCTCGCCCGGGCGGCCCGTGAAGGGTTGCGCGACCAGGCGACACCCGCGCTGACAGCCCAGTTCCTCGCCATGGAAGCCCGCGCCCTGGCCCGCTCGGGGGATAGGCGCGGATGCCACGGCGCCCTGGCCGCTGCTGAGCGAACGTTCCACGTGCCCGAGCCTGGCGTTGACCCCGAGTTCATCAGCTACTTCAACGAGGCCGAGCTAGCCGCCGAGACGGCCCACTGCTTCCGCGACCTGGGCGACGCCGAGGAGGCCGCTCATCACGCAGCCCTGGCCGTCCCATCCGATGGCCAGTACGCCCGCAGTGACTTCTTCGCGTCCATCGTCCTGGCGGACTCACTCGCCGACCAAGGCAACCCGGAACAGGCATGCGACACCGGGCTGAGCGCGTTGCGTACCGGCGAGGCCCTGACCTCGGCGCGTTGCGTGTCCTACGTTCGGGAGTTCCGCCAGCGGCTCGCCCGCTTCCACGGCAATCCTGCCGTCCGCGACTTCACCGAGCAGGCCGCGGAGCACGCCCTATGGGTCAAGGCCGCCTGACTCGCCAGCTCAAAACGGCGCCCAGTCGCGGCGGCCGTCACCACTGCGCAAGTCCTCGATCCGCTTAGCGACCTCCGCCGCTATCTCCGGGCTCTCCCGGGTGTTCTGCGCCAGCCAGGCCACCATGATCAGCTCACGGATATTGCGCAGAATCGGGTAGCCCGGCCAGCTCATTACGTCGAACTCGTAGCCGGTCACGAAGTCCTGGTATTCCTTCGCGGTATGCCAGCCGAACCGCTCGAAGTACATCGCGGTCAGCACCAGATCCCACTCGCGCGGACCCGTCGCCACCCCGTCCCAGTCGATCAGCACCGCCACGCCATCGGCCTGGCGCCGGATGATGTTCCCGATATTGGCATCCCCGTGCACGAGTCCCGCGGGCAGCACAAAGTCCAGCCGTCCGTACGCCTCTTGCAGCTCCGCGAGCCGATCACGCAGGAACATCCGGTCTCGCTCAGCCAAGTCCGCGCCGCCGATCCGCGCATCCACGCGGGCGAAAGGACGCAGCTCGGGTAGCACCAGCGATGGTGGCGTCTCCAAGTCATGCAGCCGCCGCAGCAGCACACCCAGCTCTGCCACCGTCGCGTACTCGGTCCGCTCCGACACCAGCTCCCAGAACGTCACCGGCCGCCCGTCCGCAATGACTGGCTGCTCGGACGGCCCAGCCAGCCGGACCGCCGGAAACCCAACTGACTCCAGCCAGCGCGTGACCGCTACCTCCGCTTCAATGGCGGACAGGTAGCGAATGGTCCGGGCGATCCGGACTACCAGGGGAGCGGAATGCAGCCGGTAAATCGCGTTCTCACCGAGCCGCAGCAGTTCAGCGCCTCCGGCGTCCAGCCCGACCGCAGCACAGGCGACCTCCAGCGTCCGACCTGTGCCAGCCACCGAGAAATCACCGGACCCGTCCGGCTCGCTTGCTGACCCGCGCACAGTGGCCACGCACCAGACGGTAACAGCCCGATCAACCAAGCTGGCCGAGCGGTCAAGCAGTCAAATTCGGCATCCTTGGCGCGGCGACCTCGGCTGCACCCGTAGTGGAAAGCGCCGCAGGTCAACGCCCCGGAGCCAACACGCTCAGCAGCCCGACGACGGACGCTCCATTCCAGATCTCCCCGGCAGCGATCAGCCCAGGCACCGACTCCAGCGGCACCCACTCGACCCTCTCAATGCCCTCCGAGCTGACCGGCTCGCCCATCTGCTCCACATCCCGGCCCACGAACACCACTCGCTCAGCGTCAGCCACCTCGGCCACCGGCTGAAACGTGATCAGGTGCTCAAGCTGCCCAGCCCGGTAGCCCGTCTGCTCCTCCAACTCGCGCACCGCCGCCTCGCGGGGCTCCTCGCCCTCGTCCACGAACCCGCCCGGCAGCTCCCAGCCCCACCGATCCTGGATGAACCGATGCCGCCAGGTGAGTAACACCCGACCCTGCCCATCTACCAACACGACCGCTACCGCTCGATGGAGCCGCACGACGTGCTGCCAGATCCGCTCACGCGACGGCAGTCCAACGTCCACCTGCCCTAACCAGACCTCTGGACTCTCGTAGATGGCCCGCTCACCGAAGGCGCGCCACTTGCCCGACGCCGCACCGTCCGCCTCAGTCACGCTCACGACGCTAGTGCATTCATGGCCCAGCGCATATGCCGACCTTGCGGGACTGTTGCTAAGTTAGGCAGGGCGAGATGTTCCACGGCAGGACCCGGCTCCTAGCCGGAGGGCGGACCAAGCCCCAGGCCGGTGATGCCTCGTGGTATCAAGTCGACCACGGTGGTACATCGTGTAACAATGACTTGAAGGACGACTGGTTGCAACGACAATCGTAGCCCGCGCCGGTTTACTCTATTGTCAGACAATAGCTAGCCTGTACGATTTAAAGACAGTAGGTCCAGGGATGCTTTTCCGGTACATACTTGTCGTCTCTGATGTACCAATAAGTCCAGGTGTCAAGATTCGGCTGCAATATGAGAGTGATCATCTTATCAGCATTGAAGTGGCCAAAGATGCTGAGGAGGAGAGGTCTGTTGCAGTTACTGCGATCACGCAATTTGAGGCTGAGAAACATCACCCAGTTTTTCGTGCCCTTGGGGAAGGCCGGTTGCCAGAAGACGTTCAACAGTACAAAGCAGGCGACACACTTGTTCAACCCGGCGGGCAGCTCGGTGAATACATCCCAGACCCCAGCGTACTCCCTCAATCATTCCAGTCTCTGACGGACCAAGTAGGACGCGAGCTTTCTAGCGCTGCAAGGCGAAGTTGGCGACTGCTGCATTGGAGATTCAACGTCGATGCCTCTCGCGCGATGTTCTCGTCTAGGGGCATGCAGTGGTCTTGGGATGGTGACTCGTGGCATCCCATGCCGATGCGTGGCTCTGCGGTCGTGCACGGTATGCACGGTGTGCCCTCCCATCCTCGTGCCAGTGCGGAAGTCGAGGCGCTACTGACGGCGGGTGTCTCGGCGCCGTTGGCATATGAGATGCTGCAAGAAGCAATGGACCTCCGGGTTACCAGCCCCAGAGCAGCGCTGGCGACCGCTATCGCTGCATTGGAAATCGGAGTGAAGAGCTTTATTGCCGACCTTGTACCACCTTCGAAATGGCTTGTTCAAGAGATCCCATCTCCACCAATAGTCGCGATACTGAGGGATTACGTGCCGCGGCTGCCGGCTCGGCTCCTCATCAACGATTCAGTTGTGCCACCGCCCAAACGCGTCCTAGAGCGGCTAAAGGACGGCATCGTGAAACGCAATCAACTCACTCATGTTGGCGTTGAGCGGGTAGATGGCCAGTTCCTAAAAGAGGTGACTGAAGCGGTGTCCGACTCGCTTCGCTTGCTTGATTATTATTCGGGCCAAGCTTGGGCGCTGCAATGGTTGAGTTCAGAAACTATAGAGGAACTCGGCCTCTCAGGCCGCATCACGCGTTATTGACTGTTCTTTGTATGCTCAAGATGTCGGGTAAACGTCACGGCGATATAGGAGCCAGTCGCCCAATATTTTGATGAATGTACTTGTGCTGACCTTGCTTGTGAATCGCCAACAGATCCGCGACAGATGTCCGCCGACTGATGTGCGACAGGTCTAGAAGCCTGCCGATCACAAGATGAGCGGCAACGCACAAGCAGCCGATGAGCGCGCAGTTGTTGGACCGCGCCAGAGAGTTTCGAGGGATCATGGGAGGGTGGTGGATGCACTCTCAGGAGAGGCCGAGGCAGGCGAGCGCCTGAAGCAGACAGCGTTGCGCGACTTCGGCCCGGTTGCCGAGGACCACGAGCGCCGTGGGAGGTCCTACAAGCTGACGCTGAGTCCGGACGAAGCACCGGTCCCGTCGCTGCTCAAGTATGCACTTAACCTCATCGGGCTCGAGGCGTACGGACCAGAGGAAAAGGTCGCCTGGTGGGTCAACTTCTCCTACCGGGGCGAGTGGTGCGAGCTGGCGCACCAGAAGTTCGGACTGAGGCTCTACTTGCATACGGATAGACCTGAGGAAGGGGCGAGAGAGACTCAGGCCCAGATCGTCAAACAGCTTCGATCTTCGATACGTACGGTCGAGAAGCTGATCTTGAACGCGGCACCTGGGCTGCTCGGCAAGGGGAATGCGACAGTGGTGAACCAGCGCCGGTCGCTCCGACGCGCCTACGAGTACTTCCGAGAGCGCGCTGTCAATCCGATCTTCATCGAAGACGAGCACATCACCTACGAGCCGCATGAAATCGCGCTGATTCAGAGCGTGTACTCGTTCAAGAGCGGCAAGATCCAGATGCAGTTGAACGCCTTCCACGACATGGTCGCGGCCATCACGGCGTACCTCAGTCTGCTTGAGCACGAGCTCGTGCTGGCGTTGACGTTCATTGACTTCGATCCGGCCAAGGACGACCTCACGGCCGTCATCGGCTCTAGGTGGGGTGAGAAGTTCGACCGTGTGCTCGGCATGGGAGGCGACGCCGCCCGCTACCGGCAGAGACTCGCCGGGGTTGTGGAGCGCTGGCGCAATCCCTACTCACACGGAGGCTTCGAGAAGGGACACGGCGCGACGATCTATCTGCACACGCCGGGCGTGAACGCGGCAGTGCCGGTCGGCTTGACCAGGGTTCGCGACAGTCCGCTGTTCTCGTTCGTTCCCGCAACCGAAACGCACATCACCGAGGTCTTCGAGCTATTCGACGAGATCGACGCCTGGAAGGTGCGCGAGCTCTCCGAGGCGATGCGGTGGATCGAGTCGGGTCTAAACGTGCGCTTTGACGCGGCCTTCCGCTCGCTGCTTGCCCAGGCTCGCGAGGAGGACGACTTTGCCGGTTTGCTGGACTACTTCGAGTACCGGCAGGCAACGATCGACAACATGGATTACTGACGCACGCCGTCTTGCCAGCAGATTTCCCCGGCGAAGGCGATCCGTGGCACCCGCACATGCTGCGATCGCGCTCGGATGTCGCAGATCAGTTGGCGGACGAGTGTCGCGCATCACCCGACGGAGGACATGTGCTGACCGTGATCGGCTGCTGAATTGAGCCTTACCTGATCAAGGGCGGCGCCGAGCCCGGCGCCGCCGCCTCCCGCCGGGCTCGGCCTCTTCGAGGCCCACCCGGCGGAGCAGTCGTGCCGATCGAATGATCAGCGTGCCGCTCAACGGTCATCCGGGCGGCTAGCCACCTCGGCCGGTGACAATGTTGCCCTCACAGAATGAGAGCGTAAGCAGGCGTTTAACCGCCGCTATTTAGAACAGCGTCACGCTTGCCGGATCCGCCATCATGGCGTCGGAGAAAACCATGACTTCTTCGGCCTTGGTGACGCGATGCGCGGAGTAGTGAAGCGAAAATAGCTTTCTCCTGCGGTCCGCATACAGCTCTTGAACCTTGTTGACGTTGTCGTATGTCAGAAGCCACTTGACGTCGCTAAGGCCGTTCAGGCACGAGGCAAGTGCAACGTGATCGGTATCTTCGAAAGAGTTCAGATAAAGAGATCCGGCTTTATCGAAATACGGTGGGTCAGCGTAGATGAATACGTTCTCGCTAGGCGCATAGCGCTTAATTACTGCTAGCCCGTCGTCGTTGGTAACAGAAATATTCCGAGAGTATAGCGATATGAGTCGAACTCTTTCCATCAAGGTAACCTTGTTAAATCTGGCATCTATCGTGTAGTTACCCGTCTGTTTCTTTCCTCCAATGACGCCGCCGTTTAGGGCGCCAGATCTGTTTGTCCTGTTCAAATAAAACGTTGCGAAGCCGAGACGAAGGTAATCGTCCCGAGCAGCCGATAGGAAGACGTCCTTTTGACGCGCCCACTCGTACAGGGTCAACTCTGCCTTGCCAATCAGGCGGGCGAATTGGTTTGGCTCATTGACAACTGCTTGCCAGAAGGCAAATATGGCAGGATCGAGATCGTTGATCACAATTTTGCGAACCTGGCCGGTTATAAGCAATGCCAACGCTGCTCCCGCGCCTCCCGCGTATGGTTCGACGTAGGTGCCGGACGTCAAGTTATTGACTCGTATCAGGTCTCTTAGTGGCTGATATAGGGAAGCTTTGCCGCCCGGATAACGCAGGGGCGAGATGATCGGTCTCTTGATTCCTGACGATACGGAACTCATGGCTTAAAGAGAAAACCGACTAGACCCTTCATGGCATTCCAGCTCTCCCTCACATCTTCAGTAGAGGCCGATATGTGGTGGTTATGGTTGATGGCATTTAGATGGTCCATAGAGGATACGTAACCGCTCAACTTGCCGGATCGAATCTTGGAAATCACTTGTACAAACGCTCTATTACGCGTGTTCTTGACGTGATTTTCGAGCCACTTGAGCGCATCAGCCATGTACACGTAGCGGCTTGGGTTGGATGTATCTCTAATGTCTTCATTGATGGATTCTGCGTAGGCCTTAATGGTCTTTTCAAGGAATGTCCTAAGCAGATCCAAGGTGGCATTAGGGAAGCGGCCGATATTTATAGTTGATAGCTCATCGAAGATTACATGGATGGGTCGGGGAAAGGTGGACGGAACTTCAAGATTTTCAGTGTCCAGGAAGATTCGCAGCTTTCGCCCGGGCTTGGAGGTACCAGCCTCTTGCCCGGACTCGGAGTCCTGGTCATCCCCCTGGGGGTCATCTTTGCGCGCATCGCTTCGCGAGCCGTTCCCCGCCGCGGATGACGTCGAACCACGAGTGTCCCCACCAGGCTCACCCGCGCGAGCTGGTCTGCCGGACTCTTCTGAATCCCCCGTGCCAGCACCAGTATCCCCCGTGCCAGCACCAGTCTGACGTCGCTGTGCCGCATCGATGCTGTCAAGGAACTCTCGCAACTCGTCCATATATTCGATATAGGTCTCGCTGCGGGCTGTATTTAGAATGCGCGTATTGATTCGTTTACGCCTAATGTCGCCTATGATCTTTTCGGCCAGCCGAGCAAACTGGGCAGAGCTTCCTGCGATTCTAACCTTCGTTCGATCACGGCTTACCTTAATCTGAGCCAGGTCGAGGAATGCGTCATTCTCGTATAGCCGCGCTAGGGTTGAGACCGGGAAGCGACGTCCTGTCACGTAGTCCGCCAGCTCAGGGTCGCTATACTTCACAGCTCGGAAAAGCTCAAGTATCTGACTTCTTACCACAAACTCTTTGACGTCAATCGTGGGATATTGAACCAACAACTGTTCGATTGTCTTGCCAGCATCGACTTGTGCCTGGAAGAACGCGGCCTGGCGGGTAGGAGTCCACGGACGACGAGGGTTGCTGGTGTGTAGGGCAGCTATCAGTTGATCCGCATCATCTTGGTTAGGAGCGATCTTAACCATGATCTTCTTCAAGCTATCCCTGTCGGGGATGGCCCGAACAATCTTGCTTACGCGAGCCTGGTACTCAAGCGCCAGATAGGGATTCTGTATTAGCTTTAGCGCGGCAACTCGCCTGTTGCCTTCAACAACGACCATCTGTCCGTCACGGAATACAACTATGGGGATCTCGTGGGTTAGATAGCCGATTTGTGAGATGGCCTCTATAAGACTAAGGATCTTCTCATTGCGAACAAGATCTTGAATAATGTCCGGCTCGGGGACCTCTTGATCCTGGTCGAAGTCAAGCCTGACGTTACGTGGATCTAGATGAAGATCATCGACGACGTCGGCAGGTTCCTCCTCCCATGCGGACATGTCGATCACTGTTGGCTCCAGGGCGTATGTGGCTAGGGTGGTCAGAGGTAAATCCTTACCGTAGTCCCGTGACTACTGACACCCAAGCTGCCACGCCCGCTTGTGTCTGAATAGCCCCAACTGCGGGCGGCCGGGGCAGATCCGGTCTAGCCGGAGACGGCCGATCCGGCGGCGGCTCCGCGCCGTACACTCCGTCCTCGTGATCACCGCTCTTGGCCACGGTTGATCATCCCGTCTGCAGCCCTCACTGACAAGCCGATCGGCCCTGAACGCGCCTGCCTGTAAGGGGGATATGGCACGCAGTTGTGTGACGTGGGCGCAGACCGTGGTGAACGGGTCGCCGTTGACGCGAGCCTTCTGAGCTTCTCGTCTTCGTCCTCCTCGGTGCTCGATGATCTCGGCCGAGTCCGCCGAGTCAAGGCCAAGCCCGCTGACGCGGGTCGCTTCGCGAGCCTGGACACGGCGACCCGCGGCCAAGGGCGGGCAGCTACGAGAAGGACGGGGGAGGAGCAGGGCACAGAGCCAGCTCGTAACGCCCGCGTCCGCCGCAGGTCCGCACATGATCGCCGAGCCATCAGCGGCCATTAGCCAGGGCGACAAGGGGGTCAACCGGGGCCACTCAGGACCGCCGGGGACGCCAGGTCAGCGTCCCTGGCAGCCGTAACCGCCACGCTTCCCAAGCTGACAGTGCGAGCTCGATACCCGTCACCGCTCCCCGATGAAGCCCTAGCTCATGACTAAGGTTGCTACATCGGCCGGATCACGCCTGCAGCGCAATCTCCCGGCCGCGCGGTGGGGACGGCCCGCAGTTGGTCCGGTTCAGGACGAATGTTTCGTAACCATGTAGATCGCCTGAAAGACTCCCGCCGCGACCCCGATTAGGGTGAGAGCTACGCCGCCTGACGCCGCCAGAACATCATGGGGTGCTGCGACGAGGAGAAACAACCCCGCCCCCACCATGAGCAACACAACAATGGTGAGAAGAAACCACCCCGGCGGAAGGTAGACATGGCTTTTGGAGTCGCTCTTAAACGATTTTATGTTAACTTCACAGTGTCCCAAAGCTTGGATACCCGGGATACCATCACCAAGTTCCTCGCCAGTACCACCTACTATCTTGCTCATACGTATCACCCATCCCTTTGCTCGTACACAACATGCAGCCTGGTGACGCAGGACAGCACAAGAGGCCTTTGTCCAGCAGGAAGGGGACCTTCGACTCAAAATCGTATGAAGATCGGCTATCTGCCTAGCGAGCGACCGACGGCAGCCGTCCGGTCCTACGCGTTGGTCCGGCTTGAAACGATCGAGACGGCTACGCCCCGAGTTGCTAATGCGGCGCACCGTACAGCGCGGAAGTACAGCAACGTCCCCATACAGTCGCCAGCAGGCGCGATCAGCGGCACGCTGAACTAGCTGGGGCGACGGCCAAACGCCCAGCGGCGTCGCTAGTTCGGGACGCAGAGGCGACGACGGCTAGAGCACGGGATATGTGCGGGATCGATGTTTAGCCGACGCATTGAACCGACCGCGACACTGCTGGTCAGATCGCCTTCGGACTCATGAGCACCGGCCGTCTGTAAAGCCATCGGCTTGTGTTGACCTCACTTGTACTCTCGTCTCCTCGCTGCTCGATGGCCTCGACCGAGTCCGCCCAGTCAAGATCAAGTCCGCTGGGTCGCTTCGCGCCTGGACCTCGTTGAACAGATGTCAAGTCATGGTGACCAATAATAGGCGTTTTACACATTGGTATTGCAAGGAGCAGGCGCCGGACCGTGTCTATGTGCATGTCTGCGGAGTGGTGTCGAACGTTTCTGCTTGACGCACTGACTTGCGCATAAGAAAATTACTCATGCCTCGTGAACAAAGACATCGAGAGACCCCGCTTGGACGATTGACGTTTAACAGCATAGCGGCATTTGGGGCAACAATTATCGTGTGGGCGCTTTCGGCAGCCGCAATAACTCCGGCGGAAGCGGCCACCACTCCGGCCTGGACCCAGCTGTCTCCCGCGTCGAGCCCGTCGGCTCGTGCTTACGCCTCGATGGCCTATGACGCGGCTACCTCCCAGCTTGTCCTGTTCAGCGGGTCAGGCGCCGACGGGGCGCCCAGGGACACGTGGACCTGGGACGGCGCTACCTGGACCCAGCAGTCGCCCGCGGCAAGCCCGCCAGCCCGCTATTACGCCTCGATGGCTTACGACCCGGCGACCTCCCAGCTCGTCTTGTTCGGCGGCGGCATGAACAGCACCGGGATAGCTGGGGATACCTGGACCTGGGACGGCACCACCTGGACCCAGCAGTCACCCGCGACCAGCCCACCGGCCCGCTTTGGAGCCTCGATAGCCTATGACCCGGCGACCTCCCAGCTCGTGCTGTTCGGCGGGATTGGCCTGGATGGGCTGCCGCTCAACGACACGTGGACCTGGGATGGCACCACCTGGACCCAGCAGTCACCCGCGACCAGCCCACCGGCCCGCTACCAGGCCTCGATGGCCTATGACACGGCTACCTCCCAGCTCGTCCTGTTCGGCGGCGTAGGCGGCCCCAGCGGGATAGCCGCAGACACCTGGACCTGGGACGGCACCACCTGGACCCAGCAGTCACCCACAGCAAGCCCGCCAGCTCGCTATAACGCCTCGATGGCTTATGATTTGGACACCGCCCAGCTCGTCCTGTTCGGCGGTGCCCGGAGCACCGGGATAATCGGAGACACCTGGACCTGGGACGGCACCACCTGGACCCAGCAGTCGCCCGCGACCAGCCCACCGGCCCGCTATGCCGCCTCGATGGCCTATGACCCGGCCACCTCCCAGCTGATCCTGTTCGGCGGGTATAACACCAGCGGGTTGTTTGCAGACACGTGGACCTACAGCGGCGGGCGGCAATCCCAGTCGATCAGCTTCTCGAGCACTGCACCGTCGTCCGCCCGCTACAGCGGGGCAAACGACCAGACCTACACCGCCACCGCCACCGCTACCTCCGGGCTGCCCGTGACGCTGTCGGTCGACTCCTCCTCAACCTCTGGCTGCGTCATCTCCGGCGGCGCCCTGTCCTATGGCAATGGTGCCGGAACATGCATCATCGACGCCAACCAGCCCGGGAACGATTCCTATCTTCCCGCGGCGCAGGTCACGCAGGGCTTCACCATCAGCCCGGCCCCGCTGTCCATCACCGCGTCCTCACCGGCGATGACCTACGGTGGCACCGTCCCAGCCATCACCCCCACCTATTCCGGCTTCGCCGGGCACGACGGCCCCTCCAGCCTTTCCGCCCCGCCGTCCTGCTCAACGACAGCCACCGCGGCCAGCCCGGCGGGAACCTACCCCTCGACCTGCTCAGGCGCAGCCGACCCCAACTACACGATCAGCTACAACCCGGGAACCGTCACGGTCAACAAGGCCACCTCCACTACCACGCTCACCGCGCACCTAAATCCCCCGCCACGCCGGCCGCGCCTCAAGCTGACCGCGACTGTGATCCCGAAAGCAAGTGCAGAAACCCCAGCCGGAGATGTGAACTTCTACGCGGGAGCCCTGGGTCACCACCACAGGCTCCTGGGAACCGCATCCCTTAGCAGCACAGGCACTGCGGTCTTCACAACGACACCACTGGCCTGTGGCGGTCACCGGATCTATGCCGTCTATATCGGCACCGCCAACGACACGGGCAGCACGTCCGCCACAATCCGTTGCAGCCGCTACCATCGGCACACACACAGGCGGCTCCTTCCAGGTGGGTTTGACGTCCCGGGGAGCGAATGACCCGGTGGCAGAAGCCCCGTAGGTCAGGAACCTGATTTGTGCACGGATTTGCGCACGAGACGAAGCAGGACGGGCTAGCGGGCAGCCCTCGACGCGACCGACAGATCAGCAGGTGCGGCGTGCGCAGGATCGCTCTCACAGCCGTCTCACAGACTGTGCGCACGATGTTGGACGTGGGCGTACTCACGGGACACCTGGTAGACCCTGACCTGCGGAAACGGATTGGCCAGCACCGGCCGGACCACGGGCAGTCGTCTGGGGGTCAAGGGGTCGCCGGTTCAAATCCGGCCGTCCCGACAGATGAAGGGCATGTTGCGATCTTGAGACCGGTCGCTGAGTGACTAATTGAGTGACTAGCGGTCAGGCGGGGTTGTGCGCTCACGGAAGATGCGATCCATCGCCTCAGCCCCGAGCACGATGACCGGCCGGATCTGGTGCCGGTAGACCGTCTCGGTGACGCTCGTGCTGGTGTGGCCGACCAGGCGGGCGATGTGCTCGATGGGCATGCCATCGTCTGATAGCAGCGATACGAAGCTGTGCCGAAGCTCGCGCGGTGTCCACTCCCCCCGCCGCCAGACCGGCCGCCTCGGCGACCTTGCGGAAGTCCCGCCGGACGTTGTGTGGGTCGAGCGGCGTTCCATTACGGGTTGCGAAGACGAGGCAGTCGCATTCAGCGCGGCCGGCATGCCCACATGTCCTGCTGTCCCACGCTGCGCTCAGTGCCTCGACGCACCGCTGCGGCATGGCCAGTGCCCGGCGGGACTTTGGCGTCTTTGTCCGTCCTCCAGCGCGTTCGGCGCGCAGGACGGAGATAGACGGTGATGTTGGCGGGTTCGTTTCTGGATCGCCGGTGAGGTCTACCGCACTCCATCTCAAGGCGGCCCGGCGGGGCCGCTCGCGCCCGCCGACACGGCGGCCGCCCGGCACTACCGCTGGAGCTCCCATGCCGGACGGCCTCGACGCCGGTCGGCTGGCGCGAAGACCACGACCATGAGGGCCGCCTTGGCGCGCCGTAGTTATCCACGGTCCAGGACGTCGCCTGCTGGACCGGATTTGGCAGCTATCGGGAGCACGCCTGCTCCCGAACCTGGCATTGTCCGGCCCGGCCAGAACCCGTCAAGGGCGCCTACGGCGTCGGCTTCGCCGCACACCCTTGACTGAACCTGGCCAGCAGTCGCGGGGATGGCAGGTAGCGGCGTTCCGCTAAGCGGCAGAAATCTGCGATCGGCCATGTACGTGCGTTCCGGGTCGTAGAATGCCCAGCACGATGCACGGGGGGAACTATGGGGCTAAACTATCGCAAATCCCTCAAGCTAGGGCCGATTCGCGTAACCGCCTCTAAGTCCGGGATCAGCTATAGCGCAGGTGTCAAAGGCGCCCGGGTCACCAAGCGTGCTGATGGTCGCGTCCAGACGACACTGTCGGCACCGGGCACCGGGCTTCGCTACACGAAAACGGTCGGCGCGAGCACGAAGAAGAAGCCCCCGGAGGGCCGGGCACCGGTGACTCCGCAAGCGGCCCCGCCCGTCCAGCAGCCTCCTCCGCAGAGGAGACCAGCGGACACCCGCCAGAAGCAGCGATCCAGTATCCCGCCGCCCAGGCCTCCGGCTCCAGGAACGGCGCCACTGACCGTCAAGGGCTACCTCGCCACCGTGACCATTTACCCGGACAGGATCGAGATCCAGCGGAAGTTCATGGGCCGCACCAACGGGAACCGCTCCATCAGCATCCCGTGGCAGCAGGCCGTGGCTATTGACTTCATGGATCCGGGACGGATGATGAACGGGCACATCCACTTCGTCGCTGTCGGCGACCCCCGCGGACTCACGGCCACGGGCGGTGGGAACCGGATGTCGGCCGCTGCCCGGAACCCACGAGCGATCATGTTCACCTGGCAGCAGCGAGAAGACTATGGAAAGCTCCAGGAACTGCTTACCCGCGCCGCATCCTCAGCACGTCTAAGCCCGCCACCTCCCGGTAGCGCCCGCGAGCCGTCACCGCGCCGATCTGCTGACGAAGGACTTGCTGTGCGTCCTGCCTGGATGGTAAACGGCGCGGGGGCGGTCCTTATCGAGGGCCACGAAGACCTTGAGGTTGTCGGTGAATCCCACTATCAGGACAATCTGTGGCGACTGGTCGGCAGAGGCTATGATCCTGCCGAGCACGTCCGTGAGGAGGTCACGGCGGTGCTGGTCACCGAGCCGGACAATCCTCATGACAGCAACGCGATATCTATCTGGATTGACGGGCTGAAGGTCGGCTACCTTTCGCGGGAGGACGCGCAACGCCACCACGCTGGGCTGCTTGCGCTGCAAGACAAGCACCGCATGCCAGTTGCGCTTTCTGGGGTCATCGCCGGAGGCGGCCTCCGTAATGACGGTCCCGGGCGGCTAGGCGTCTTCCTACGCTACGCCCCAAAGGAGTTTGGGCTCCGCCATGTTTTCCCGCCTGCCCAGTCGGGCTCGATGCGAAGCGGCATGTCCGATGCTCTTGCCACTGACGAGTCAGACGAGACTTACGACCTCGCCTGGATGCGGGATCTCCCGGCGGACGACATCCGTGCCATACCTGCGCTCCGGCGCCTGCTGACCCTTGAACAAGATCCGCTCAGCCGCCACTTCATGCATGCGCAACTGGAAAAGATGCTCTATCGCTCAAGGAACGCATTTTCTTCAGCCCTGGACGAGTACGATGGCGTGTGTGACAGCCATGACGCAGAAATGGATGTCATTCGGGCGGCATGCATGAATAAGTGGAGCCATGTACCAGTGCTGGAGACCTATCCGCAGATGGCGATTCGTCAGCAAAAGGCCAAGAATTTTGCTGGAGCACTCTGGTGGGCAGAACGAGGCCTAGCTATATACGGTGACGATTGCTGTCGGCAAGAAGCAGTTGAAGATCTCCGCCAGCGGGTCACTAAGTACCGAGCAAAAGTGGCGACTAGGTTGCCGCACGGCGAGATGGAAGATAGCAGCAACTTGAGCTATAAGGGGGATATTGGAGAGTACAGGCGCCCGGGGCGGCACGCTAAGCCAGAGGACTGAACCTTGGCTGCAGGCCGACTCACGCGGCAGTCATCAGGACAACCGATTAACTGGCGGGCGGTTCCTCGCCACGCAGGGCAGCCACGCGGCGCAACTCGGTCAGGTTCCAGGAGTTGTAAAAGTCGGCCAGACCCTTCCCATTGAGCCAACCGCGGTAGAGCCGGTACCCGATGCGCTCAAACAACAGTCGCTGATCGTGAATCTCGCTCGCCGGGCTTGGGCGATGGTGGGGCAAGGATGGGCGAGTCTGTCGCACACCGACGCGGCCCGCAGCATGGCACTTGCTGCTTTTGCGGTCGACCAAGTGGGCGTGAACACCTACCCGACCACGTACATACTCGTCCGCGGGGACCATCCGGGGACCACACGGCGTGGCATGAGTTGAACGGCCCGCCCGGCACATGCGGGCTCTAGTCTTCAAACCGCACCCGCGACCTACGGCGCTGAGTGGGACCCGCGATTCGTACCTGGTGGTGTGCTCCAGTTGCCGTGCCCGCGCGTCTCCAAGTGGGGGGCCTTCTCTCTCAGGCATCTGGAGGGGATCCGCGCTTAGGGGGAAGGGCCCGCCGGCGCCAGGTGCGCTGGGGGTTGGGGGGCAGGGGTGCAACGTGACTATGACGACGAGTGGCGCAAGCCGACGGCGCTCGAGCTGCCAGCCTCGCCGCTTGAGCTGACGGCCAGTGAGCCGCTGGCCCAAAGGAGCTCGTTCCGCCCGCGCCTTGGCCCGGAAGACCGGGCCGCGCTCGGCATGTGGGCCGCTGCGCATCTGGGGCTGTTCACCCTGACCTGGGCGGCAGCGTGGGTGTACCGCACTTCCCGCAGCCATGCGCCACTGACCGGGGTGTTCGAACATTGGGACGCGGCCCTGCTGAGGAATGTTGCCCAGTACGGCTACTTCTCGCCGCACACGACGGCGAACAACACCGTGTTCTTTCCCGGGTACCCGCTCACGTTGGCTGCGGTGCACCTGATCCTGCGCAACTGGGTGGTGTCCGAACTGGTGGTGTCCGGCGTCGCGGGCTGCTTCGCCGTGGTCTCACTGTCCCGGCTCGCCAGCGGGCGCCGTGCGGTGCTCTACCTGCTCACCATGCCCGCCGCGGTCTTCCTCATGGTCGGCTACGCAGAGAGCTTGTTCCTGGCGTTCGCGATCCCCGCATGGCACGCCGCGGCGCGCGGCCGGTGGTGGCGCGCCGCGCTGCTGGCAGCAGTTGCGGGGGTGGTGCGCCCGGACGCCGGCTTCCTGATCCCGGCGCTGGCCGTGATGGCCCTCACGGGACCACCCGGGACGCGCCTGGCCAACACCGCGAAAGCCTGCCTGGCCCTCGCCGGGCCCGCGGCCTACGAGATCTACCTGACGGCGCGCACCGGCACCTGGGACGCATGGGCCAAGGCCCAGCAGGCCGGCTGGGACCTGCACCAGGTCACCCCGATCCAGGCACTGAAGACCACATGGTGGGCGGCATTCCAGCACCCGTACAGCGCAGCCGACGCGTTCGAGTTCCAGCTGGAACTGGCCGCGATGGCCGCCATACTGGTCGCCACGCTCACGTTCGCCTGGCGGCACCGCTGGCCCGAGGCCGTCTACTGCGGGCTGGCGGCACTCGCGATCGGCACCCAGACGTGGTACCAGACCGGCCCGCGCACGCTCCTGCTGCTGTTCCCGGTCTACATCGCGCTCGCCAGCCTCGACACACGCCGGCCCTGGATCCGGTATGTGTACTTCGGCGTGAGCGCACCGCTCGCCGCTGTGGTGGGGCTGTTGTTCCTGTCCGGACAGTGGGCCGGCTAACCGGCCGCCAACGCGTTCCCCCGCCAGCCGCAGGACTGACGTGCTGCCTAGCCTGGCTCGTTCAGGGGATTCGCAGGGCTCCGGCGTGTTCCGTGATTGTCCGGTTGTGCCCTAATCGAGGCCGTGGAGGCGGAGGGCTTCGGCGGGGGTGGTGTGGTCCCGCCGTCCTTCGGGGACGTGCAGGTAGCCAGCATCTTTGATGGCCGTGATGATGGCGGCGCGGATGGTCGCCAGGTTGGCCGGGCCGCTGCCGGTGCGGCTGGCCGGGCTGTCCTCACCGAAGGTCACGTCGCCGGATGTGGTGGTGGGCCTCGATAGTCCAGTGCTCGCGGGCGAGGCGGGCCAGGTCGCGGGCGGTGGCCAGGGCGCTGGCCAGGCTGGTGATGGCGTAGACGGTCTCCCGGGAGATCTTGCTGGTGGCGGTGTCCTGCCGCCACCGGGTGATCTTGATGGCCTGGCAGGCGAAGGGGAAGTCCAGGTCTTTGACATGGGCGGTCTTGAGGGTACGGGTCCCGGCGCGGCCATGCCCGGCGTCACGGGTCAGGTCGCCGGCCGGGACCTGCCGCCAGGGCAGCGCCTTGAGGCGGGCATGCAGCAGCGGCTGGTTAGCCTTCACCACCGCGATGTACTGGGCTTTTTTCTCCCCGGCCAGCCAGCCCAGGTTCGCCCGCACCGTGTGCAGGGCATCGAAGGTCACCACGGCACCGGCCAGGTCCAGGGGTTCCAGGAGCTCAGCGAAATGGCTGGTCTCGTTGTGCTTGACGTCGATCTCCAGGTGGTCCAGGAGCCGCCCGCCGTGCTCCGTGACGCCGAGGAGGTGCACCTGGGTGCCGTCGCCGCGGCGGGCCCCGCGGGACGTCTTGCCGTCCACCGCCACCGCCGGTAACCCGCCACGGGCCAGCGCTTTCGCCTGCTGACCAGCGCGCCGGGCCCGGTAGGCGCGCACGCCGGCCGGGGACGCGCCGCCCGGGCGCCGCCGGCGCGGCCCGGGGAGAGCCCTGGTCAGGGCCCGCGGATCCAGCCGGTCCAGCACCACCCGGATCGTTTTCTCATCCGGTGCCCGGTACCGGCCGGCCACCGGGTCCCAGGGGGCGCGCAGCCGGGCCAGGTCTTCCTGGCTCGCCCGCTTCGTCCACTGCCCGACCGCGGTCAGCCGGTCATTCCCGGCCGCGGTGAACGCGCACACCGCGACCGCGATCAGGCAGGCCAGCGGGTAAATCCGCCCCCGCGCCGACCGCGGGTCCGGCAGCGCCTCCAGCCGCTGCCACGCGCCGGCCGCCAGATCCTGCCCGCCGGGGCCGGACTCGGCCACGCGCGCCCCGGCGCGCGACAATGCCACAGCGGGCACGCTGCACCTCGTTTATGTAGACCTCAGAGACCTACATGATCACCGTGGCGTGCCCGTGCCTACAAACTGCGCGCTCCTGCACCATCCGCCCCGTACCGGGCCAAACCCCGTAAGTCGGGAACACGCCGGAGCCCTGGCCAGGACCCCCGGCGGGCACATCGGGGGCACATGGCTGCGAGATCCGCTGCGAAACGGTGAGAACCAGCGCGATCTCAGCCGCGGCCCAGACCGCATACAAGGCACATCCGTCCTGGTCAGAAGCGCCCGTGCACAAGACCCGGCTTACAGGTCGGCTCGCCCGTCGCCTGCACCTTTGACCTGCGCTGCAACGATGCTCAGGTACCGGCGGGGGGCACTCTGCGGGCACACGAGCGTCCCGGCGAACGCCCTATCGAGCGCGTCCCGGGTCCGGCCGCGGCCGCGGAAACCAGATGCCCATATAGATCCACGGTCGTCGTGATGGATTTATGGCGGAGCCAGCGGGAAACCGCTGACGGTGCAGAAGCCAGTCGCTGCTGTCAAGAAGCTGTTGACAGTATCTGCGCCAAACGCGACTACGAACACAGCAGGCATCCGTATAGTGGATGACATGCTAGAAATCTTGAAACTACTGACCGACATAGCGCTTAAAATGATACCCGGAATCACCAAGGGCCGGAAAGATAAACAGCTCAATCAGATCGGTGCGGATATTTTTCACATATACACGCAAATAAACGAAGCGCTAATTCTAGGTGCAATCATCGCGGATAAGGTAGATCTCACGCTGATGCGTCTAAATGAGCGCGTGGCCATACAAGGTGGCGACGCGAGTATCTCCGTCGATGTATACCTGCCAACTCTACTAGCTAGACAGCAGCAGAACCTGCAAATTATATTGTTTCTCATAAATAAATATTCGACACAAATTCAGATCATAGATGCCGAATCCTATCGCAGGCTGATGGGGTTGCTGCGCGGCAAGCTAGGCGTTATAGGGATGCTCGGAAACATTATTAACTGGGATAGGAATTTCCCGGTTATTGAAAACTACGACGAGCTTCTCGGAGTTTTGGATAGCCCAAAGGATCTCAGCCCACGTGGAGATGCAGAATTCATTCGAAGCCTGGATGCCGCAATAGTTGAAGTTCCACTGGCAGGGAGGTGGACTGCGGATATGCTTCCTAATATCGAAGCGGCCATACTAAGAAGCCACCCCCGGCAGCAGATGGAGGAAATAACAGACCAGCTAGCAGCTCTGGGAAAATCCCTTAAGGACACTTTCGAAATTTCTGAAATACTGCGAATATCAACCGATAAAGATGCGTATCGAAGTGGCCTTGGTGAGCTGTTGTTATAGTCGCAGTTAGCAAAACTTGAACGGTGATCCCTGGAGTCGCTTTTTGGCGACCTGCAACAGACTGGCCACTTGACGCTCAAGTGCGAGGCTGACACTGAAACGTCAAGCAGCCAACCCATGTGCAGCAGCAAAATGCAGCAACCACAACGAACCGAGTTGCCCCCACTCGACCTGCATCGACCTGCTGATCTGCGTCAATGACCTCCATCGACCTGCCTGCCTCTCGATGGTAAGAGAGGTTCGATGAAACCGGCGCAGCGACCGACTCCCGACGCGTTCTGCCCGTCAGAGCAACGCGTCCAGGTACGCCAAGGCGACATACCTAGAGTGTGCGCTCGGCGTACCTTGCCATAGGTGCGGACATTCACAGCCACTTGTGAATGTCCGCTGGCGGCGCCGCCGTCGGTGATGGCGATTGTCACCGCATTTTGTCACTCAGCCACTGCGCGTTCATCGACCTCCAGGCCCGAGCTCTGGGCCTATGGTCGCTACGTGCAGTTCGTGTAGATGTTCAGAGAATTTATCTCGTTGCTCCGGTGTCTTAAATCTGACAACAAATACGTATTCGGTATAGCTGATTTCGCCTCCGAATAGAGCTATCCACGGCGGAGAATGGACCGGGTCATCAGTACGATAACCTGTATGATGCAACTGCTTATAACTGTAACCAGACGCAGACGCCTTAATACGTCCACGCATCCCGGCCTTGATAGATATCGTCAGCACTTGCCGATCGGTGAGATAAATAGGTACACCCCGTGCGGCAGGAGCCCAAGACAAAGGTAGCCTATAGGCGGCGAAGTTATCTTTGTTCAAATGTAACTAGATAGGTTTCAGCCTGCCCATTTTGGTCCGTGCTTTTGGGTCTTGCTGGCTGGCTTGGTGTGTCCCCCTTGATCACGGTGGGCCGGCTGTGGTGAAGTGCGGCTTGTGCCTGATGAGT
>Ga0335081_10002565_pt1 | contig 28610 bp, 26 predicted proteins | sample Lox_Sample_35_FD_206713 | JGI IMG/M metagenome (GOLD analysis project Ga0335081, IMG submission 206713) | Soil microbial communities from Loxahatchee National Wildlife Refuge, Florida, United States - Lox_Sample_3.5 | ecosystem: Environmental > Terrestrial > Soil > Wetlands | place: USA...
ATCCTTTACAGGAGGAGCATCGGGGTTCAAGCAATGAACAACGGCGAAACCGAGGCGGGCGATGTTATCAGGCGCAGTATGGTATGTTTTTGTCGCGATGCCATCGAGTTTCGTGCCGCAGAGCGATGCGGAAAAAAGCGGGCTCCGCTCATCCTGGGCAATATTACGGACCGCCGCATCATCCCATTCAGGGACCCTGATCCCGGCTGCCCCGTCCAGGCCCTTTCGTCGAACGGATTGCCTGAGGGCCAGCGCCAGCAGGGGTGCGGTATTGGTCACGTCTTCGCCCAGGATAAACACGGCGTCGGCCATGGCTGCGTCGTGCAGGGACGCCGATTGGGCCGGCCCCTTCGCAAGGATATCGATGATCATGGTTTGCAGCCGCTGCTCTGTTTCTGGTATCCCTGAATAGAAGTTGTCCGGACCAACGAGCGTACGGAGTGCAAAATTGGATTCAATCGAAGCGCGGGGGGATCCTATGCCGATTATGCCTTTGCTCCCGGCAATCATGGTGGTCACCTGTCCCAGCGCGATGGCCTTGTCCACCGGTTTATGAGCATGCTGCCCGGGCTCTTTCAGAAGAGCCTTCCTGATTCTCCGTCCGCTGTTGACGAATTCGTAGCCGAACCTACCGCGGTCGCAGAGGAAGTAGCCGTTCACCTCGTGGTTGTACCGGTTGAGTATCCTTCTTAGCGAACCATAGCGCGCGCCGGGAATGGTGTTGCACCCGAGGCCGCAATGCACACAGACTGAAGGCGCGGTCTGGAGGTCCCATTTGCGCGTGTAGTGCTGCTTGAGCGTTTTGTCCGTGAATACGCCGGTGGGGCAGATCTCGACGAGGTTCCCGCTGAATTCGTTTTCCAGGGTGCCGTCCTCATGACGGCCGAAGTAGACGTGATCGTGGGACGAAAGAACCTGGAGGTCGCTGCCGCCCGCATAATCGCGGTAAAATCTGACGCAACGGTAGCACTGGATACAGCGGTTCATCTCGTGGTTGATAAAAGGGCCGAGGTTCTGGTTCCGGTAGGTGCGCTTTTTGAATCGGGTCCGCCGATAAGCATGTCCCGTCATAACCGTCATGTCCTGCAAATGGCATTCGCCGCCTTCATCGCAGACAGGACAGTCGTGGGGATGGTTCAGCATCAACCACTCGATAACGCTCGACCGGAACGCCCGCGCATCGGGATCGTCAACGGAGAGGCGCAAGCCTTCGCCCACCGGCGTCATGCAGGACATCACGATCCTGCCGCGGGTGTCCTTCTCGTCCTTGAAAAGCTTCACCGCACACTGCCTGCACGCCCCCACGGAATGCATGGCTGGGTGCCAGCAGAAATAGGGAAGGTCAAAGCCGAGGGAGAGGCAGGCTTGCAGAAGATTCTGGCCGTCGTTGACCTGATACGGTTTATGGTCGATATAGATGGTGAGCATAGGCGATGTTTGCCAAAATTTCAAATAAAAATGCGTTCATGAAGAGTCGGGCTCTACGCTTTTGACATCAAGGGAAAAACAATCCTGCTTTTTGCATTAATTAAATTGTCTTTTTGTAACTGCATTTCTTCTCCCGGATATGCCTCTCAAAATCCTCGCGGAAATATTTGATCGCACTCTGCAGCGGTTCGACCGCGCCCGGGGCGAGCGCGCAGTAGGTGTTGCCCGGCCCCAGGAGACTGCACTGCTGGGCCAGAATATCGATATCGCCTGGCTCACCCTCCCCGCTTTCGATCGCGCCGAGCATCTTCTCAATCCACGGCAGTCCCTCCCTGCAGGGCGTGCACCAGCCGCAGGACTCCCGGGCAAAGAACACTTCCAGATTGTGAACGAATCCCACAGGACAGGTCCTGTCATCGAGCACGATCATGGTGCCGGTGCCGAGCCTGCTGCCTGCCTTCATGACCGCGTCGAATTCCATTTTTACGTCAAGATGATCGGAGACGAGAAAATCCGTTGAAGCGCCTCCGGGGATGACGCCTCGGAATTGATACCCATCCTGCATGCCTCCGGCATGTTCTTCCAGAAGTGAGCGGACCGTCACACCCATGGGCAATTCCCAGATACCCGGTTTCCTGACCCTGCCGCTTACGCCATAGAGCTTGGTGCCGGCGTCGGGACTTTTACTGAGTCCCTTGAACCACTCAGCCCCGTTGTTCACGATATGCGGGATGTTCGCTATCGTCTCCGCATTGTTGACGATTGTCGGTCTGCCGTAAAGGCCGCAAACCTGAGGGAACGGTGGCTTAGAGCGCGGTGTTGCCCGTTTCCCTTCCAGCGCATTCAAGAGCGCGGTTTCTTCCCCGCAGATATATCTTCCCGCGCTGCCATGGATGCGAAGTTCAAGGTTGAATCCCGAGTCGAGGATGTTCCTGCCCAGATAGTTGCTCGCATAAGCTTCCGCGATTGCCGTTTCGAGCCGCTTTGTTGCAAGCTTGTATGCCCAGCGCATGAAAATAAAAGCCTGTTCCGCCTCGATGGCGTAAGCACTTGCGATCACGCCTTCAATGATCTGGTGCGGATCTCCTTCGAGTAGCAACCGGTCCTTGAAGGTGCCCGGTTCCATCTCGTCCGCGTTCACAACAAGATATTTGGGACGCCGGGCCTGCAGTCCCATGGGAACAAAGCTCCACTTCACGCCTGTCGGAAAGCCCGCACCGCCCCGGCCGCGCAGGTTCGACGCCTTCACGATGTTCTGAACGTCCTGGGGCGTCATCGAAAGCGCTTTGCGCACGGCCTGGTAACCGCCTGCTTCCTCGTATTCTTGAAGGGAGAGGGGCTGCCGGCCGGGATGGATGTTTTTTGTGAGCGGTCGTTCCATTGTCATATTTAACCATGGATGAACACAGTTTGTTGCACCGTTTTGTTATTACCGCATTGATCCGAGGATGCTACTCATGTATATTTGCCGAGAACCTCATCCATCATCCCGGGTGTCACCGGTCCATACAGGTCGTCATCCACCATCATTGCCGGTGCTCGGTCGCAGGCGCCGAGACAGGAGATGGGAAGCAGCGTGAATCGTTTGTCCTCCGTCGTCTCGCCGAAGGATATATTCATCCGTTTTTTTAAGAGATCGATGAGAGGATTGTATCCCATGACCCAGCAGCTGATGCTGTCGCACACAAGGATCACGTGCCTCCCCACGGGCCTCCTGAAAATGAAACTGTAGAATGTGGCCACCGCATCAAGCTCGTCGGATGACATTTCGAGCAGATTGGCAACGTCCCTGAGCGTTTCATCCGATACCCAGCCACGGTGGCGCTGGACAATATTCAGCGCATCGACTGAAACGGAGGACTTTGAGGCCGCATGAGCTAGCTCGGCGGCTATTTCGCTTTTTTCTTTTTCCGACAACATAAGTTTCTTTGAACTTTTTTACCGATCCAAATCCGCCAGGATAAAATCAATGCTCCCCAGGATCGCCAGCAGGTCGGCGATCATCAGCCCCCTGCTTATCTTTGGCACCATCTGCAGGTGTGGAAACGAAGGGGTCCGGATGCGCGTGCGGTACGAAACGGTGTTTCCGTCGCTGATCAGGTAGTAGCCGTTATTTCCCTTGGTTGCTTCTATTCCCATGAATGCTTCACCGGCGGGGATGACCGGTCCCCAACTCACGTTCAGGAAATGGGTGATGAGCGTCTCGATATCATGCATCGTACGCTCCTTGCGCGGAGGCGTAGTGAGCGGGTGATCGGATTTATAGGGCCCCTCGGGCATGTTGTTCACGCACTGCCCGATGATGCGGAGGCTCTGCCGGATTTCTTCGACGCGGACAACGCCACGGTCATAACAATCGCCATGAATCGCCGTGGGAATATCGAATTCAAAGTTCTCGTAGCCCGAGTAGGGCCGCTTCTTGCGAAAGTCCCACTCGAATCCGCAGGCCCTGAGGCCCGGGCCCGTCACGCCCCAGTCGATGGCCTCGTCGAGCGTGTATTTGCCGATGCCGACGGTCCGTGCCTTGAATATTCCATTCCGCATCACGATGGAATCGTATTCCTTGAGCCTCGGGGGGAGATACTTGAGGAAGTTCCTGATAAGCCCGTCCCACCCCTTCGGCAGGTCCTGGGCAACACCGCCAATCCGGAACCATTCGGGATGCATGCGGCCACCGCAAACCGCTTCAATAATATCGAATACCCGTTCCCGATCGGTGAACATGTAAAATACGGGCGAGAGCGAGCCCACGTCCTGTGCAAAAGTGCCGTACCACACGAGATGGCTCGCGATACGGAAGAGCTCGGCCAGCATGACCCGGATCGTTTTGACCCGGTCGGGAACTTCGATGCCTGCAAGCTTCTCTACCGCGAGAACATAGGCGAGATTGTTCATGACGCCGCCCAGATAGTCGACGCGGTCTGTGTAGGGGATATAGGTATGCCACGATTGGCGTTCGGCCATCTTTTCTGCGCCGCGATGGTGGTATCCGATATCGAGCACGGCGTCCCTGATCGTTTCGCCATCAAGCTGGAGGATGAACCGGATAAGACCGTGAGTGCCTGGGTGTTGCGGTCCGAGGTTCAGAAACATGAAGTCGGTATCTTCTCCTGCGCGCTGCATGCCCCAATCCTCGGGGCGAAACTGTAGCGCCTCCTGTTCAATCAGCTCTTTTTCGTCAGGCAAGCGGAACGGGCCCATCTCAGTCGCACGTGCGGGATGGTCCTTGCGCAGGGGGTGGCCGTGCCAGGTGGGCGGCATTAGAATTCTTCTGAGATGGGGATGCCCGTCGAATATCACGCCGAACATGTCCCAGACCTCGCGTTCGTACCAATCCGCTGACGGCCAGAGCGTCGTTATTGAGGGCAGGGACAAGGAGTCGCTCCGCAGCGGGACCTTGATCCGGATGTCGTCGTTCCGTTCATAGGAAAGAAGATGATATACGACGGTGAAATCGCTCGCCGGCTGGTCCTGCCGATGAGATCGGACACGTTCATCGATTGAGGTAAGGTCGTAGAGCGTTTTATAGGGCTGCAATACCGTGGTTTTGAGATGGCGTAGAACATGGCGCGCCCGTTCCTTCTTGACCCAGAGCGTAGGGATTTCGTCGCGCGTGGCCTGAGCAGCGAGTATGGCGTCGCCGAAGACAGATTTTAGTTCGTCGATAATAGGGGACATAAATAGAAGAATAGTGCAGAGTTTCAAGTTCAGAGTTATGGCAATGTTAGACGGCACGACGCAGTCGTACTTTGAACGTTGAACAATCTTTTATATTTCATCGGGAGATCGCAGTATCGTTGCCTTCTTGCGTTCCTCGCGCTTCAGGTCACGCATGGAGGGCATTTCAGGCCGCGCAACCTCCTGAGGTCCCGCGACCCAACTCAGGGGGCGCCGCTCCTGCCCTATTTTTTCGCGGAGCATGAGCAGCCCTTCCATGAAAGCATCTGGTCGGGGCGGGCAGCCCGGCACGTACACATCAACGGGCAGGAATTTGTCAACGCCCTGCACCACGCTGTAAATATCATACATGCCGCCGGAGTTGGCGCAGGAGCCCATGGAAATGACCCAGCGCGGCTCCATCATTTGTTCGTAGAGCCGCTTGATGACGGGAGCCATCTTGATGAAAACCGTGCCGGCGATGATCATCATGTCGGCCTCACGGGGCGTGCCGCGCATTACTTCAGCGCCGAAGCGTGCGATATCATATTTGCTTGTGAGGCTTGTCGCCATTTCGACGTAACAGCAGGAGAGGCCGAAGTTAAACGGCCAGATCGAATTTTTCCTGCCCCAGGCAAGCATGTCCTGGAGCCGGGTAAGAATGAGGCTTTTGCGCACGGCGTCCTCGACGGAATCGTAGCCGGGTTTGTTTAAAAAATAGTTCATAGTTCAGCGTTTACCGTTTTGAGTTCACGGCGCAGAGTTCGCGGCATGCATTTATCACTTTGAACTTTGCACTGTGAATTGTGAATTTGTTTTTGTAAACGCTCCCCACTCCAGCGCGCCAAGTTTCCAGACATAGACTAGCGCGGCAACCAGGATGCCGATAAAGACAAGCATTTCCGCATAGCCGATCCAGCCAGTCTCACGGATCGATACGGCCCAGGCGAAGACGAAGACAGCCTCAAGATCGAAAATCACGAAAAACATCGCAATGAGGTAGAATTTGACATCGAAGCGCACCCGCGCGGTGCCTGTTGACGCAATGCCCGATTCATAGGGCTCGTTTGTCTGCTTCTCCCGATGACGTTCTCCCAGCACATAGGAAAGCGCTATCATCGTTCCCACGAGCCCTACCACGGAAAGGAAGTACACGATCAGGGGCCAGAGATTCGAAACAGTCGGCGATTCGGCCATAAGCATAGAATATCACAGGGGAAGCGAAAGTCAAGCAAGCGGCGGGAAAGGAATGGAAAATGATCCGTATGCAAAAAGGGGAATAGACAGCCTTATTACTTGCGGTAATTACACACACGCAGTCCATCTGCACGCGTGGCTTGTTTATGCAACAGCACGAAGGGACCCGTGGGTCCCTTCGTGCTGGCGTCTTATTTCGCGGCTGCACCGCCGTATCGTTCGTTGTAGAACTTCTGGATTTTCTGAAGCTCTTCCTTGCTTATGCCCTTGATGTACCAGTCGTGCCGCTCATTGGACTCGATATATTTCTTTGACAGCTCGCTGTACAGCTCCGGCCCCGCCGCTTCTTTTACCTCGGGCAGGAACTCCGTGTAGAAGTTTTTGGCGACCTCATATATGCCGTGCCACCAGGCGTAATCCGGGCCCATCATGGCCGCACCGTGACGCGCACGCCTGCCCTCATGGTGCCATAATTCAAAATAGGTCCATTCAAGTTTATTCGAGAAATCATTCGGCTTGAGTTTTCCCTTGTCGATGAGCTCTTGCCGTATCTGCGTAGCCGGGATGGCGAACTTAGTGTTGTAGAAGTCCACGAAGTTGTCGAACTGCACGTAGAAGCTGTCCACAAAGGGGCCCGAATGGCAGCTTCTGCAGACATCCTTCATGTTGTCACGCCGCTTGTCCGCGTTCTCCAGTTTCTTCGAGATCGGCGGCCTCAGGGTCCAGCTTATCCGGGCGCCTACATCGTGCGTCACGGGCTGGTTCGGCGTGGCGCTCATGTGGCAGGTGGCGCAGGTCGGCGCGGCGGTGTAGTCCTTGCCCACAACCCACGAATCGTTATGCATGTTCATGCGATCCTTATTGGCTATATACAGAATGCCGTGTTTAGATTCCTGGTAGATCTCCATCTGAGGATGGTCGGGTCCAAGATGGCACTTACCGCAGGTCTGGGGCTCACGGGCCTGAGCCTTCGAGAAGTTGTGCCTCGTATGGCATGCTGAGCAAGAGCCGCGGGATCCATCGGGATTAATCCTGCCGATCCCGGTGTTTGGCCAGGTGTTGGGGTCGAGCTTCCCGTTGGCGAGGACCTTCACTACTCCGCCGTGACACTGCCGGCATCCCACGGTGACCGCCTCGGGGCCGCCGACAACTTCACCGAGATAATTGTCCAGGGAATTCAGAACGTCCTGTGCTTTCGCATGGTGGCTCTCGGTCATCTCCTTCTCTTCCTTGGCATGGCATTTACCGCAATTTTTGGGTGTGACGATGATCCTGATGGTAAATCCGTTATGGTCCATGGCATCAGGATCGGACTTCTCCGCCTTGTGGCAAGAATAACAATCAACGCTCTTTTCCGCATGCTTGCTCAGCTGCCACTCTTTTACGAAAGAGGGGGACTGAGCCTCATGACAGCCTATGCATGCCTGTGCTTCCTTCGAAATTTTCATCATTGCGTCGCTTTGAGCTGCTTGGCCCGGCGCGGTATGGAACACCAGGGCCAGACCGATTAATGCTGATACCGCTACGATAAACAACTGTTTCATCTTCATACTCTTGATCCCCCTTTTCCTTTTATTGTAACTGCGGTATCTTATCCGATGAACGGCGAACGACCCGTGTTTTTAATAATTTTATCAGTTCATCATCTAAATAAACATGATTTACATCATGTCACCTCCGATGCCAAGGGCTGACCATTATTAGAATTTCGCCTTGACTTTGAAGCGGTTATGCTCTATAGTATGCTCCGTATAGGAGGGGACTATGACCAAAGCAGACATCATCTCCGAGGTTTTCGACAAGGTTGGCCTACCAAAGCAGGACGCGGAAGAGCTGGTAGAGATGATTCTGGATTTAATCAAGCATACCTTGAAGGAGAGTGAAACCGTGAAGCTTTCGGGCTTCGGCAACTTCGTGGTCCGGAAGAAGAACTCGAGAAAAGGCCGGAATCCCAAGACGGGCCAGGAAATCGAGATTACCCCCAGAAGCGTAGTCAGTTTCAGGCCGAGCATGATCTTTAAAGAACATGTCATCGAATCCCCAACAACAACCACTACCAATACCGCCGAGTAGGCTCTTTTACCGTATCGGTGAAGTAAGTCGTCTGACGGGTCTGGAGCAATATGTACTCCGTTATTGGGAGACGGAATTCCCTCAGATCAAGCCTGGAAAAGGCAAAACGGGCCAGCGACGCTATACCAAAAAAGATTTAGACAACATTCTCCTGATCAAGCAGCTGCTGTACAAGGAAGGGTACACGATTGCCGGTGCCAGAAAAAGGCTGAACGGAAAAGGAGAAGAGGAAAATATCAACTCAGTCATTGAGTCAGCCAGGAAAGAGCTGAAAGAAATACTGGAAATGCTGGAATAAAAGGTTATTGGTCCGGGATCGCGAAAAAACTTATTCCCCTCGCAGATCCTGATCTCAAAAGAAAACTTATCGGGGCGTGGCGCAGCCTGGTAGCGTACTCGCTTGGGGTGCGAGTGGTCGGCCGTTCAAATCGGCTCGCCCCGACCATTTTTGAAAAGAAAGCCCGGATATCCTTCCGGGCTTTTCTTTATAATATTTTTATGAGAGGCCACAGAAGATACCGCGCCTGTGGCAGATGATGGATTTCCCTTCCCTCAAAAGCATCAAGGACTGCGTTCACCGGTCCTTCATATTCATTGCAGGTAAGCATAAGATAGTAACCAGGCGCAAGCAGTGGAGCCCGTGTTGTTTGCGTCAATTCAGGAGATTAACTCATGATCCTCGTAACTAATGATGACGGTGTCTATTCGCCGGGCATCCAAAGCCTCGCAAAGCGTCTTCGCGAGCTCGACACGGTGGTGATCGTGGCGCCGGACCGCGAACGGAGCGCGGCAGGCCATTCCATGACGCTCCATCGGCCGTTGCTTATCGAGGAACTCAAAGAGTCCATGTTCAGCGTCAACGGCACGCCGACGGACTGCGTGAATATTGCTGTCAAGGGCCTGCTGAAGGAGACGCCGAAGCTGGTCGTATCAGGCATCAACAAAGGGCCGAACTTGGGCGATGATGTGACCTATTCCGGGACCGTGGCAGGCGCCATCGAAGGACTTCTGCTCGGAATTCCGTCCTTTGCCGTCTCGCTGAATGCGCGGGAAGATTTTCGTTTTGCCGATGCGGCTGAGGTCGCGGTCCGAACGGCAGAACGGGTTCTAAGGGATGGGCTACCCGCGGGCACGCTCCTCAATATCAATGTTCCCAATCTTCCTGTGGATGAAATGCAGGGAACCCGCATTACCAGGCTTGGCAAGCGGATCTACCACCAGATGACAGTGGAACGCGTGGACCCGCGCGGGAAAAAATACTACTGGATCGGGGGCGGCGAACCGGATTGGGAGCGGGAAGAGGGCACCGATCTGGATGCAGTCGATCGGAAATTGGTTTCCATCACGCCCCTTCACCTCGATTTTACAGATTATTCCTCCTTCGACCGGTTACGGGCTATGGAATCGATGTCCTATGCAGTGTCGTTGCACAGGAGCGCTGAGTGATTAATTTCGAGAAAGAACGCCTGCGCATGGTGGAGGAGCAGATCGCGGGCCGGGGCGTAAAGGACGCAAGGGTGCTGGCTGCCATGCGCAAGGTGCTGCGACACGAATTCCTGCCCGAAGCGATCCGTGGCATGGCGTACCAGGACAGTGCGCTCCCCTTGGGCGAGGCGCAGACCATATCCCAGCCTTACATGGTCGGTCTGATGACCGAACTTCTGGAGTTGAAGGGCAGCGAAAGGGTGCTTGAGATCGGAACCGGATCAGGCTATCAGGCTGCTGTCCTTGCCGAGTTGTGCGAGAAAGTGTATACCGTGGAACGCATCAAAATGCTTGCAGACCGGGCGCGACGGAACCTTGACCAGCTCGGCTACCAGAGCGTTGCCATCAAAGTATACGACGGAACTTATGGCTGGAAGGAAATGGCTCCGTTTGACGCCATTCTGGTAACTGCGGGCTCGCCCGATATCCCCGCCCCACTCGTTGAGCAACTGAAGGAAGGCGGCAGGATGGTCATCCCCGTGGGTGAGCGGTTCGGCCAAACGCTGCTGAAAATCGTGAAAACGCCGCAAGGACCGGTGACGGAGCGGAGCATCCCTTGCGTGTTCGTACCACTCATCGGCAATCACGGGTGGAAGGACTGACCACTCCCACGCGGGAACATGGCAAAAAATTGGAATGATCAGGAGATACCCACACAACGTGAGCGCCGACATGAGTAAAAAACTTTTTTAAAATGGCAAAAATGCCCGACGAGGCTTATTTTTTTCGGAGGCAGCATTTGATGACGCTCGTGTCGCTAACCTCAATGAGGCCTTTATTGACAATCGAGGAAACATCCTCCAACACATCGTTGATTATTTCTTCAGAATCAACTACTTCGATTTTGACGGGCAAAGTTGTTGATAGTTCAAGCATCTTCGCGGTATGAAGCACGCCGTCGCTGCCGTATCCGGCGAGGCCTCGAAATACGCTGGCGCCGGCAATTTTCCTTTTAAAAAAAATGTCTAGAAGCACCTCATAAACCGGTTTGCCATGGAACTTTTCATCCTCATCGACATAAATTGTCAGTTTTTTTGCAGGTCCATTTTTGACCATGGAAACCCTCCTTTAAATCACCGTGGTAGCGAAAATGAGGTGGTGTAGCTTTGCCAACTGCACTTGTATTTCCTCCTAGCTCTCTGTGTGCTGTTCCTATATGCTATTAGCCAGCACTTCTCCCAGCTTCAGCGCGATGAAGCCGACCGCAACGCTAAAGACAGCGTTCATGGCGGCGATCAGCCATTCACCATCCCTTACCAGTGTTCCGGTTTCGTACTCAAACGTGGAAAAGGTCGTATAAGCGCCGAGGAAGCCGACAACGAGGAGCAACCTCCATTGCGGGTTGACCAACAATCGCTCCGTAAAGAGGGTCATGAGCAGACCGATGACAAAACTGCCGGAAACATTGATGAGGAAGGTTCCGAGCGGAAAGCTCCGGCCCCAGCGCTGGCCGATCCAGACCGCCATGCCATAGCGGGCAATGGATCCGACGAACCCGCCAATGCCTATGATAATAATGTTCATCATGAAGTTTTCCCACCCTGAAAATGCAGTATTCTTATCAGAAGGTGATTCGTAAGTCAACGAAAATGCAAATGAGATCGTGATATGACGTTTATCATAGAAAAATCTTTTGCGGAGAGGTAAAAAAGTGTATAATAAGTTAAACAAGCGGCATGATGCCACAGCGGAAGAAGGAGAATAATTATGAAGGAAAAAGTAGAAGAGGCTCTCAAGAAGGTACGTCCCATGCTTCAACGGGATGGTGGCGATATCGAACTCGTAAGCGTAGATGAAAAGGGTACAGTAAAGGTTCGGCTCAGAGGCGCATGCGGTGCATGTCCCATGTCGACCATGACGCTTAAAATGGGAGTCGAGAAGATGCTGAAGCAGGAAGTTCCTGACGTCAAGGAAGTAGTGCAGGTAGCATAGTCATTATTTCCCTGGCAGCTGCAGGAGGGTCCGTGAGCGGTATGTCCGACAGCGCTGTCAGGGTGTTTGACCCGATTTTCTCTCTCCCGGTCAAGCTGCCTTTTTTTTCATCGTGCAGGATTTCCCCAAAATTGAGTCTTCATCCTTGAATTAATCCCCTGAGAAAAGAAAAGTACAACGTCAAATAGCGTTGCTATTTGAAACAAATCGGAATGATTCTCAATAGGATAGAGGAAAAATTCGCTTGACACAATATCGTCATTCTGTTATAAACGGTGCGGCTTAGCAGATATTCTCAAACTGTAATTTCCTGTAAATTCACTGTTCTTTACTTTAATCATAATATTGAATAATGGCAGGTGAGACTGATGGAAGCCACGACTGTAAAAGCACACGACACGTTCAGCGGAGGTGTGCATCCTGCTGACAATAAATACCTTTCAGCACACAAACCCACCGTTTCCGCCGCGATTCCCAAAAGAGTAGTCATTCCCCTGAGCCAGCACATCGGAGCGCCCACAAAACCCCTCGTCGTCATCGGGCAGGAAGTAAAAAAAGGCGAGAAAATCGGAGAAACAACCGGATTTGTTTCCGCGCCGGTACATGCTTCGATCTCGGGCAAAGTGGTTGCGATTGCGAGTTTCCCTCATATACTGGGCGTTGACCTACCCGGCGTGGTCATCGAGAGTGACGGCAAGGATGAGTGGGTAGCCGGCCTCAAGGAAAATTCCGATTACAATATGCTCAGTTCCGAAGAGCTCAAGAAACTCGTACAGGATGCCGGCATCGTGGGTATGGGCGGAGCGACCTTCCCGACCCATGTAAAGCTCTCTCCTCCCAAGGAAAAGCCGATTGACGTTGTCATTCTGAACGGCGCTGAGTGCGAGCCTTACCTTACTTCTGACCACCGGCTTATGCTTGAGAAGTCGAAAGAGATCGTCGAAGGCCTCAGAATTCTGATGCGGATTCTGAATGTGAGCAAGGGCTATATCGGCATCGAATCCAATAAACCCGACGCCATCGAGGCCATGAATAAGGCTGTGGCCGGCTCCTCCGATGTAAAGGTCTGGCCCGTCAAGGTAAAATACCCTCAGGGCGCGGAAAAGATGCTGATTAAAGCCATTGCAGGAAGAACAGTGCCCGCCGGCGGACTGCCGATGGACATTGGTGTGGTCGTGCAGAACGTCGGTACGGCCGAAGCCATCTATAACGCTGTTCGCTATGGCAGGCCCCTCATTGAACGTTACGTGACCGTGACCGGCCGCGGCGTGAAAGAGCCGAAGAATTTTCTGGCTCGGATCGGCACGCCCTTTTCTCAGCTGATCGAGGAGGCCGGCGGTCTTACCGATGCCGCAGCCAAGGTGATCTCGGGTGGTCCCATGATGGGAATGAGCCAGTATACGCTCGACGTCCCGGTGATCAAGGGCACGTCGGGCATTACAGTTCTTACGAAAGAGGAAGTGAGTACCAAACCCTACGGACCCTGTATTCGCTGTGCACGCTGCATTGACGCCTGTCCCATGAAACTGCAGCCGTCGCTCATCGGCGTCTTTATCGAAAAGGGGCATTATCAGGACGCCAAAGACTACAACCTTATGGACTGCTTTGAATGCGGTTCCTGCACCTTTGTCTGCCCGGCAAATCGGCCGATTGTGCAGTGGGTCAAAAAGGCGAAGAAGGAACTGGCAAAGAAGAAAAACTAAAAGAGCAGAGAGCAAACTGTTAGTTGCCATGCTCCCATGCGTATTTTAAGCGAGGTCAATTCGATGGATGCACCGGTAAAGGAACAACCAAAAGAACAGCGCAAATTGATTGTGTCGATCGGGCCCCACATGCATGATACCGAGAGCACCTCGAAAATCATGTGGACCGTTAGTGGCGCGCTCCTCCCCGCGACGCTTATGTCTGTGTATTACTTCGGCCTGCCGGCAATCATGGTCATCCTGGTATGTCTCGTGACGTCGCTCCTGTCTGAAGCCGGGATGCAGTGGCTCTTGAAGAAGCCCGTGACACTCTCTGACGGTAGCGCGTTCCTGACCGGACTGCTCCTTGCCCTGAACCTTCCGGCCAATGCGCCACTCTACATTCCATTCGTAGGATCGGTCGTGGCTATCATGATCGCCAAACAGCTCTTCGGCGGACTTGGCTACAACATTTTCAACCCCGCGCTTGTCGGCCGAGCTTTCGTTCTGATCAGCTTTGCGAAGATCATGACCACCTTCGTTGCTCCGGTTTCAACATTCATGGCCCTCGATGCCAAAACTACGGCCACACCGCTGGTTCTTCTGAAAGAGGAGGGGATGGTAAAGCTTCTCGAAATTTACCATACCAAGGCCGCCCTGTATCAGGATCTCTTCCTCGGGAACCGCGCCGGCTCCCTCGGCGAGACATCAGTCATCGCAATTCTGCTTGGCGCGGCATACCTTATGATGAAACGGTATATTACGTGGCATATACCCATTCCCTTTATCGCCACAGTCGGTATTCTTACCTGGGTATTTGGCGGCAAGGACGGGCTTATGACCGGCGATCCGATCCTCCACATGATGTCAGGTGGTCTTGTGCTCGGCGCATTCTTCATGGCTACGGACTACGTTACCGGTCCCTCGGTCCGGAGCGCTCAGGTGGTCTTTGGCATCTGCGCCGGCGCACTTACGACGCTCATACGCCTGAAAGGTGGATACCCCGAAGGTGTGATGTTCGCCATCCTTCTTATGAACTGCTTCGCGCCTCTCCTTGACCGGGGGATGAGAAGCCGCGTTTTTGGCAAGACTGCGGTCCAGGGGGTGAAGAAATGAAGGACATGATTAAGATAACCCTGCCTCTCGTCGCGATTTTCGTCGTTGCGGGTATCATTATGGCTGTGACCTACCAGCATACCTATCCTGTCCGCTTTCAGGCCGAGAAAAAGGAAAAGGAAGAAGCCCTGAAAGAGATGGCGCCCGATGCCACCGACCCTATTAATCCGGCAGGCACCTGGACCGACAACAACAAGTCTTATGAGTATTATCAGGCGACCTCGGGCGGGAGGCCGGTGGCCTTTATTGCGAGTACCGCAGGCAAGGGTTATTCAAGCTACATCCAGATGCTCGTTTCTCTGAACACCGACCTGAAAATCAAGGACGTCAAGATCCTGGATATGAATGAGACACCGGGGCTGGGCGACCAGGTCCTGGAACAGAGCTTTCTCGACCAGTTCAAGGGTAAGTCGCTTTCGCAGATTGTCCTGATCAAAGGCGAGACCAAGGAAAATATCCAGGCTGTATCCGGCGCCACTTATTCGAGCCGCGGCGTGACGAACGGCGTCAAGGACGCCGTACAGACGCTTGTTGATAAGTACGGGGCGGGCGTCAAGACGGCGGCGCAGGAGGTGACGAAGTGAGCAATAATACCAGTTTAGGGGCACTCTTTAAAAACGGCATCTTTGGTGAGAACCCGGTATTCAGGCTTGCCCTATCGCTTTGTCCGGCTGTGGCCGTTACGAGCGGTGTAAAGAACGGCTTTTTGATGGGTATCGCGGTTCTTTTCGTCATGACCATGACGAATGTGACCGTTTCCCTGCTGCGGAACTTTATCAACCCGAAGGTGCGTATTCCCTCCTACGTGTTCATCACAGCAACCTGGGTCACGGTGATCGATCAGGTTATGTCGGCCTATCAAAGACCTGTCTATAAGGAAATGGGCCTCTACATCATGCTCATCGTCGCATTTGCCATCATTCTTTCCCGGGCGGAAATGTTCGCGAGCAAAAACAAGCTTCTTCCGTCTTTCGTTGATGGAGTGGGAATGGGACTTGGCTTTACCCTCTCCCTTATGCTGCTCGGCGTGTTCAGGGAGTTCTTGGGCAAAGGATCGCTCTGGGGTGTCCATATTCTGCCTGTTAAGCCTCTTCTCATCATGATCATGCCGACGGGCGGATTCTTCGCCATGGGACTCATGATGGGTTGGCTCAACTGGATCGACCGGAGGTTCTTCGGCGGTGCGGGAGCGAGCAGCGGGGGACATTAGAGTTGCGAGTCTAATGAGTCTATAGAGTGAAGATTTTTCGGCTTTGCTTTATAAACGATTCAGATCAATGAACTATATAGAGTCATTACCGGAGGCAATGTTATGTGGCAGCATGTTCTGACAATATTTATCGCATCAGCGCTCATCAATAATTTCGTTTTTTCCCGTTATCTTGGCCTCTGCATTTTTTTCGGTGTTACGAAAAGAATGGAGACAGCGGTCGGAATGAGCTTCACCTTTACCGCCGTAATGCTGGTTGAGGCGGTCCTCAACTGGGTCATCTACACCTATGTGATGGTTCCTTATCACCTGGGATTCCTGAAGATCGTGATCTTCATCGGAACAGTCGCCGCTTTCGTGCAGGCGGCAGACACGATGATGAAGAAAGTTGCGCCTGCTCTGTATTACAAGCTGGGAATATACCTCGCGTTGATTGTGACGAACTGCATCATTCTTGCTGTTCCTCTCATTAACGCCGATGAAAATTATAGTCTTTTCGAGAGCATGGCACTTGCCCTGGGATCGGGTCTCGGGTTCAGCCTGGCCCTTATCATCATGGCAAGCATCCGGGAGAAACTGGAGCTTGCCGATGTGCCCAAGTCATTCCAAGGGCTTCCTATTTCATTCGTTCTGACCGGGCTGATTGCTCTTGCATTCCTTGGTTTTTCCGGCATGATTACGCTGTAAGAATCTGAACGAAGAAGGTACTTAAACTATGTATGAACAAATGACAAATATTCTGTTGCAGGTACTGAGCCACGCTGCGAGTATCTTATTCAACAACCTCGTCCCGCGGATCGCAGTCGAAGGGGCGATGGAGACGACCGGAACCGTCCCGGTGACCACCGTGTATACGACGTTGATCGTACTTGCTGGGCTTGGCATTGTTTTCGGCGTGGCGCTCGCCATCGTTGCAGCGAAGTTCGTGGTGAAGGTGGACCCGAAAGTGGAAAAAGTGCGGGAAACGCTGCCGGGTGCTAACTGCGGGGCCTGCGGTTTTGCTGGATGCATGGGCTATGCCGAAGCAGTCGTGGGAAACCCCGATGTGGCTGTGCACATGTGCGCCCCCGGCAAATCTCCGGTGGCTGAAAAGATCGCCGAGATCACCGGCAAGAAGGCTGAAAAAGTCGAGCCCAAGATAGCCCGCGTATTTTGCCAGGGCGGTAACTCGCTCAGTCAGAGGAAATTTATATACACCGGCGTGCAGGACTGCACCGCGGCGGTTCTTGCGGCAGGCGGAGACAAATCCTGCGAGTATGGGTGCCTGGGTTACGGCACGTGCATGCGCGCCTGCCCCTTTGGCGCGATCACGATGAGCGCAGACAACTTGCCGATTATCAGTCTCGAAAAATGCACGGCCTGTGGAAAGTGCGTAGCCGCCTGTCCCAAGCAGGTGATCGAACTGGCGCAGACCGCCAAAGCGGTGGTCATCAGCTGCCACAGCAGGGACAAAGGCGTTGATGTTAAGAAAAAGTGCCAGGTCGGCTGTATTGCATGCGGCATATGCGTACGGACCTGCCCCGTCGATGCCATCAAGATCGACAACAACCTCGCCCGTATCGATCATAGCAAGTGCATCGTATGCGGACTGTGCGTCAAAAAATGCCCCACGAGCGCTATTCACGATTATATTCCCGTACGGCCGAAGGCTTATATCGATCCGGCAAAATGTGTGGGCATCGATGTTTGCGAGAAGGTCTGTCCCGTGAATGCGATCTCCGGGGAAATCCGGTCGCTGCATGTGGTCAATCAGGGAAAATGCATCGGCTGCCGGATGTGCGAGTCCCGGTGTCCAAAGAAAGCGATTACCATGGTTGAATCCTCTTCAGCGGCCGCGCAGTCCAAACCCGCAAAGGCAAAAGAGCCGGTAGCCGTATCATAATCATTCTTGATTGAGAACCCGCATGTTGCAAGGGGGGATGCGTTATTGCATCCCCCCTTTTTTAGCCTGCCTCCACCACAGCACCGATTGATGGTGTATACTATTCCTGAGAAGCGCATGAAGGGGAATCTTTCCGATCGCATGCAAACGATTCTACAGAAACAGCGTTCGCCTTTCGCGTTCGAAAACCCTCTCCCGTTTTTTTGCTTGACAAAATTTAGCGCATAGGCTAAAAACAAACTCATTCTTCATTCAATGTAGTTTTCACTTTGTTTTTTTCTGGGAGGGAAACATGAATCCTGATGATATAAAATATCACAGAGAGCACACGTGGGTGCGGGCAGAGGGCAAACGTGCGACCGTCGGCATCACCGACTATGCGCAGCAGCAGCTTGGTGATATCGTATACATCGACCTGCCGGAAGCGGATACCGAGATCGACGCAGACTCGGAGCTCTCCGAGATCGAGTCCACTAAAGCTACGTCACCGGTGGTCAGCCCCGTCTCGGGCGCGGTCGTTGAGGTGAACGAGGATCTTGCCGACTCACCGGAGATTATCAATGAGGATCCCTATGGCAACGGCTGGCTTGTGGTTGTCGACATGAGCGATCCGACGGAGCTGAACGATTTGATGAGCAAGTCTGAATACGAAAAGTTCTTGAAGGAAGAAGAGGGAAAATAGAACCACCGCGTAAATGCTTCCGTGATTGAACAAAGACCGAAAGGGAGAGTACATGCTCTCCCTTTTTTCTTGAGAAAAAACAGTCTTCATGCAAAGGGCGTAGAGGAATTTGATACAGCATCATAAACCGGGGATGCTGCATTGTTTCTTTGTTTAAAGATTTTCCTTCGTGATTTATGGTACAATGCTTAATTAATCCGGTTTGTTCAAGGAGCATGCCATGTCTGTAAAATTGACGATTATTGGCGCAGGACCAGGGGGATACGTCGCGGCGATCCGGGCAGCGCAAATGGGCGCACAGGTTACCGTTGTGGAGACCGCGGAAGTGGGGGGTACCTGCCTGAACTGGGGTTGTATCCCCACCAAGACCATCATCGCTTCTGCCGAGGCACTCGAACACTTTCGCCGCGCTGCTGAATTTGGCATAGAGGCGCCGGGCGAGGTCGGCTATAACCTAGAGAAAATCCGGGCGCGCAAGGACAAGGTCGTTTCCATACAGGTGAAAGGGATCCGGGGACTGTTCAAAAGCTGGGGCATCAGCCTGATCGAAGGCCGCGGATCACTGCTCTCTCCCGATGTGGTAAGGGTCGTCCAGAGTGACGGGACGACCATGGATGTGAAATCGGACAAAGTCGTTATTGCTACAGGTTCGCGTCCGGCAAGGCTTTCGGGCTTTCCCTTTGACGGAGAGAACGTCATAACGAGCGATGACGCGGTCCTGCTCAAACGTGTTCCCAAAAGCCTACTCATCGTGGGAGCAGGAGTTATCGGTTCGGAGTTTGCCTTCATTTACCGGTCCTTCGGCGCGGAAGTGACGATGGTGGAGATGCTTCCTCGCGCCCTCTCAACGGAAGACGAGGACATGTCGGACATCATCGAACGTGAGTTCAAGAAGTCCAAGATTAAACTGATTGCGAATACGAGTGTTGAAAAGGTGGAGAAGGCGGACGATGGGATGCTGACGGCGACCCTCTCGAACGGACAAGAGGTTAGGGCAGAGATGATCCTGATATCAATCGGCCGCAGCCTGAACTCGGAAAATCTGGGACTCGGCGCCATCGGCGTGGCTATAGGCAAGCGAGGGGATATCCTCGTTAACGACAACATGGAGACGAACGTGCCGGGCATTTACGCCATCGGAGATGTGACTGGCAAAATCCTGCTCGCTCATGTTGCATCCGCTCAAGGCCTGGCGGCCGCTGCGAATGCGCTCGGCGGAAACGAAAAAATGGATTACAGTGCGGTACCCGCCGGTATATTCACGATGCCGGAAATCGGCAGCGTGGGCCTCCGGGAACAGGAGGCAAAGGAAAAGGGAATCAAGTACCGGGTTGGAAGAATTCCCTACCGGGGCCTCGGCAAGCCTCACGCCATGGGAGAAATCATCGGCTTGGTGAAGATCATTGCCGATGAGGCAACGGACAAAGTGCTGGGAGTGCACCTGTGCGGCGCTCATGCCACGGACCTCGTCCATGAGGGAGCACTCGCAATCACGATGGGCGCAACAGCGAAGCAACTCGGCAACATGATTCATGCCCATCCCACCCTTGCCGAGGGCATCATGGAGGCAGCTGAGGACGTTCACAAAATGGCGATTCATTTACAGCGAACAGACAAATGAGAAAGGCGGAGAGTCGTTCGAGGACATCAGTGCTTGACGGTGGATTTCTTTGCACAAGAGCCGCGACTTCCCGACGGGCCCCGGCACATGAATGCACTCTCTGGAGACTATCCCTGGAAGAAATTTCATCCTGGCTATTTACGACGCGAACAACAGCGTGATATTCTGATTCGCTGCCTTCCGCTTATCCCGGTCTTTTTCAGGACCACCCCGTTTATTATTCGAATGGGATTACAAGACAAGTAAGTAGTCTCACAGTTTCACCGGTCTTACGATCAAGCCATCACGGCGATTCTTTCAGCTTCCCGAATGCTTTCAAAATCACCTCTGAAAGAGCCGGGTGAATATGGATCCCTTTGGCAATAGACCAAAAATTCCCGTCCGAGGCCATAGTATTCACAACCTCCTGGATCAGGATGGATGCCTGGGGTCCGATGATATGGAATCCCAGTATCTTTGCGGTATTCTGGTGCACGATCGCTTTCGCAAAGCCCTCGGTTTCCATCATCGCTTCTCCGCGCGCCACATCGGAGTACATAGCTCTGCCCACGAGCAGGTTCTTCAGCCCCACCATCTTGACTGCCTGTTCTTCTGTCAGACCGACCGAGGCGATTTCAGGCCACGAGAACACGGCATGCGGAACGGTCAGGTAGTTTATCCGCGATTTCTTACCATGAACGGCATTGTGCCACACCAGTTCCACCTCGTGGTTAGCCGCATGACGAAACATTTTTTTGCCGATGGCATCGCCGAAAGCCCAGATATTCTTTTTCGTCGTCTCAAAAAATTCATCCACAATGATGTAACCTTTTTCGTTCGTTCTTACGCCCGTGTTCCCGACCATGAGGGCATCGGCATTGGATTTCCTGCCCGCCGCCATGAGAACTTGCTGGGCTGTAATCTCCCTTTGCATGCCCGTCTTCCGTTCTCTGGCGACAACGGTGGTAATTTTACCGGTCTGCCGGACCTCGGTTGCTTCCGTATCGGTATGTATCGTCAGACGGCGTGACAGAGCAGTCTTTAGGAGTGCCGATACCTCCGGCTCTTCCTCTGGGACAAGCCGGTCGTTCCGCTGGATGATCGTTACCCTCGTGCCCATTGCATCGAAGAAGTGGGCGAACTCAACGGCTATGTATCCGCCGCCAATGATGACCAGACTCTCCGGCTTTTCCGTAAGCTGGAGAGCTGTTTCGTTCGTGAGATATTCGATGCTTTCAACGCCTTTGATGGGAGGGATGAACGGACGGGCGCCTGAAGCCAGGAACAGGGTTTTGCCTCTAATCTCCTTGTTATTTACCTGGAGAGTATAATCTCCGGTAAATTGCGCTTCTCCGAAATAGAAGTCAAAGTCCTCAGCTTTCCCTAGGGCCTCCTGGATATGGTCATGGCTTTGCTTGACGGACGCTCTCATTCGTGCCATGATCGCTGCAAAATCGATTTTCGCGATCTCCGCGGAAATACCGAATTTTTTCGCTTCACGGATTTCCATTATTCGGTCCGCAGGAAAAACGATGAGCTTTGTCGGTATGCAGCCGACATTAAGACATGTGCCGCCAACCGGGCCCTTGTCGACTAGCGCCACGGTCTTGTTGTGTTGCAGGGCATCATCGATAAGGTTGGTACCACTACCGGAGCCGACAATGATTATGTCATATTCTTTCATGATTGACCTCTTATTGATTTTAGCATGTTTAATTGAGGAGTCAATGAGCAGAGCACGAGAGCGGCTCATTTTAAGAGGAGGAGGTGCCGGAAGTGAAAATCAGATAGGCCGCCGGTTCAGTCAACCGACAAGCATGCTCTTTGCTTTTGATAAACTCAGTCAGCAATCAGGAAATAGTGCTGAATTTTGGTGTTAGTCCGCTGAAGATATTGCCGGTGCGGGTTCGGCTATTCGTGGATATTGAACCAAAGAAGGAGGATGCTATGTCCATACGAGCCTGGCAAGTTGTGCGTGACAGGCTCGCTGTAGGATAGGATACTACGGTGAAAGATGCTGCCCATCAAATATTTTCAGCGGCCCCCGTGTTGCCCGTAGTCAACGATAAAATGGAAGCTTTTGGAATTGTCACGGAGCTTAAAACCTAACCATCGTACCGATCGTGAATACTAGTAAATACTTGGGGCTCCTGAGCAGATATATAATGCAGATATATAATTATGAATGTCTACCTTTTACCCCGTTATTGTCTTTTTTCTCAATGAAGATCGGAAGGGGCCGTTTCTGTGTAAATGAAAACAGTTCAGAGTTCACCGTTCTGGATCCAAAGTGTAACGACGGAATTCGAATTTATTTTCCGCCTCCCGTGAACTACGAACTCTGAACTGTCTTGTTTACGCCGCTTTAGTATTCGATTCCCGCGCGAGGTTGAAGTCAAAGGTGTAGACCCTGAAATCTCCCTCCGGGAAGGCATTTTTTATCTTGTTAATGAACTCATCGAAAACCACTTTCTCGTACTGCTGGATGTCGTAATCCGCTGTTTTCTCCGTCACCCCTTGGAGATCCATATCCAAGTAGAAATCCATATCCGGTGAAATGCGCAATCTCATAGTATTCACCTCCACGTCCGGCCTGTGATCCTGCTGACTTGTTGCAAACTGTGCTCTACTCCAAGTATATCGCTTTCGTTCGCCCAGGAACGAACTGAGACAATATTAATAACGATGTTATGGTTTGATCGTGAGGTAAATCGAACCGCCTTCTCGATAGATGAGCAGCAGCACGGTATCATGCTCGCCGATCTTAGACACAATCTGTTCGAAATCCTGCGCGTTTTGTACCGCGTGGCGGTTCACTTCCTGGATCACGTCGTTCGCCTGCAGCAGTCCCTGGGCAGGACTTTCTGAACTGACGCTGGTAATCACGACTCCGTTCAGGTTTTCCGGCAGATTAAGCCGCTCACGGATGCCGGGGGTGAGTTCTTCCACTGTGACCCCCTTGAGAGCATTCTCGTACTCTGCTTCCTTTACTACTTTTTTCTCTTTGTATTCACCGAGCGTCATCGAGATGGTCTGTTCTTTTCCTTCCCTGATGATCTTTATGCCAACATTGGTTCCTGGCGCCGAAGAAGCGACCATATTCCGGAGGCTTGTCGAGTCAACAACTTTCTTCCCGTTCATATCCACGATCAGGTCGCCCCGCTTGAGGCCCGCCTTGTCTGCGGGACTGCCGCTTTCGACGCCGGCGATAAGAGCACCCTCGGTTTCCTTAAAGCCCATCGATTTAGCCAGTTCAGGGGTGAGGTTCTGAATGCTGACGCCCATCCAGCCGCGGATCACCTTTCCATATTTGATTATGCTGTCCATCACTGACTTCGCCATATCGGAGGGGATGGAAAAGCCAATGCCCATATACCCGCCGCTCGTCGAATAAATTGCTGTGTTGATGCCCACGAGTTCTGCATCCGAGTTCACCAACGCCCCGCCGGAGTTACCTGGGTTGATGGGCGCATCGGTCTGGATGAAGTCCTCAAAATCGGCCAGCCCGATGTTCGATCTACCCACGGCACTTACGATACCCATTGTGATGGTTTGGTTCAAACCGAAGGGGTTGCCGATTGCTAGGACGATGTCACCCGTTTTCAGTTTGCTGGAATCGCCGATTTTGATGGTAGGCAGATTCTTGGCATGGATCTTGATTACGGCGAGGTCGGTTCTTGGGTCAGTACCCACGACTTTGCCTTTAAACTCCCGTTTGTCGAAGAGTATCACTTTGATTTCATCAGCGCCCTTTACAACGTGGTTGTTCGTCAGAATATAGCCGTCGGGAGATACGATGACGCCGGAACCGAGGGCCGAAGATTTATATTTCCGCTTCTGTCCCGGGTTGCCAAACTGATCGCCAAAAAAATGTCTGAAAAAAGGATCCTTGAACATATCGCCGAAGGGATTTTCTTCCTCGGTGATTGTTGAGGTAGTGGATATATTTACAACGACTGGTCTAGCCACCTCGGCAACCTCGGCCAATGCATTACTTAGTTTGCTGAGCAACTGTGACGATTCCCGCGAAACGGTCTGTTCTTTGGCAAAAGCCGGACCGGATGTCAACAAGCCGGCCATTAAGACAACCGCCAGGATGATCGCGCTGAACTGTTTACGTCCAAAAATAGGTTTTTCACAATACTTCATCTTTTGAATCCTCCTTGTTCGCTGCATTGGATAAATGTGTATAGCTCATGGTGTGCCCAAGCCCTTCTTACGATCATACATAGATACGTCTTTATCTGACACCAAAGAAGCAGAAAAGTTGGTTGCCCTCTTAAAAATACAAAAACACCAAGCTCACACATAATATACTACGATTTCTTTAAAATGGACAGGTGGATGGTAACTTCAGAGTTGGACCGTTAATTCGAGACGGGCACTGTCGAGAAAGAGGAGGTAGCCTTCTACGGATTGTAGCTTGAACATTTCCCTAACTGCTTCGCAGTAAATCTGAATCTGCGGCCGGTAGTGGGCTTTCCATGCAGCCAGGGATTCTTCACTGTCCAGAAGAATTGCTTTGTAATCGACGACAAAGCCCTTATTATCCTTGATCACAACGCGGTCGATAATGCCGCTCACCAAGGCGGTTCCTCTGTCGTACAGGAAGGCCAACTCGGAGTATGAACAAGAGGACGGTGCAAAAAACCATGCGAACTCTCTGTTCGTTAGGACCCTGCTCAGGATGGCTTGAACATCGTCTGTAAACTTCTGGACAATTTCGATGCCGCTAATGTCGGGGAACTCTGTAATAATGCGGGCAAGATCGTAGTATCCCGTTTTTACCTGCGCCTCGAGGCAACGGTGGAGCACACTTCCCCTCGTGAGCGGAGATACGGCAGTCGCCCCGATTGCAGGCATGAACTTTTCCAGCGATTCTTCCCGGTCATGGTCTATGAAATCCGTTGCATTTTTCCATTCGACCGTTTCCGAGTGCGGGATGGGGGAGATGTTACATATGATGCGCTTGATATCAGCCAGATGTTCGGGTTCCTGGTTCAGCACCGACTTTAACGCAGGGGAGGATGAGGGCTCTATCTCGGGAATGCCTGCAGAGGGATGGGGCCAGGCACGGATTACAAGGCCAGCCTGTGATGTTGCTTCTCCCTCGAACAAAGGCCTCGGTGCTGTCGTGTGGAGATAATCCAGCCACGTGTTCTGCTTTATCGGCAGCTTTCCTGGCGCGTGCGCTCCGATCATGATCAGGTGGTCACGGGCCCGGGTCATGGCAACATACAAAAGCCGTTGATGTTCGCGCCGCAGTTCCTCCTTCTCCCGTTCCCACATCTCGTCGTACAAGGGGTTTGCCCCATCCTTGACGGCCATCTGCAAACCGTCACTGCCTTCGACAAGAACAAGAGGGCCCGTCGTGGCTGACTTCGGCTGTTGGTTCATGCCAGGGAGAAACACGATGGGGAACTCTAGTCCCTTGGCTTTGTGCACGGTCATGATGCTCACCGTGCCTTGAGAACCGGGCAGGTTCAGGTCAGCGGCGGCTTCACGCTGCTCCGAGTCACGAATGTTTTTTACCCGTTCGACGAAGTCCTGGAGAGTCGTATATCCGCGGCTATCGAATTCACGCGCTGTGTCAAGCAGTTTGTCGATATTAAATATCGCCTGCGGGTTCCGCGTCCCGAAACGGACATATGCGCCAGTGTCTTCAATAATGGCATGAATCAGGCCAGTCAGCGGAGCGAGGCCCGCATTCCGCTCCCATCTCCGAAAAAGCTCCCTAGTCTCCGGCCTGCACTCACGAAGTGAGTCGACCATTCCGCCATCGTTCTGTTTGAGATCGAAAATATCCTTGTCCGTCAGTCCGAAGAGCGGCGATTTGAGTGCCGCGGCAAGGCTGAGCTCATCATCATGGTTCCAGAGGAAAAAAAGAACGTTGAGGAGAGCCTGAATCTCATCTTCCTCGTAGAAACCTATTCCGCCGACGACGCGATAGGGGACGTTCTCCTGTTGGAGCGCTGACTCGTATTCCTTGAGCTTTGTGCGCGATTGGATGAGTATGGCGCAGTCTCCATATTCCGCAGGGCGGGTTTGCCAGTCGTCAGGTTTCGCGACATCATTGATACTGTTCCCAGAAGACGGGGATTTTTCATAAACAGCAGTTTTGCTCCCGATGAGCGCCTTGATTTCACGAGCAAGCACGTTCGCTTCCGTCAGCTCCGGCGCAGTCTGATCCGGGGTCCCGGGCGTGAATTCGACAAGCTTTACGCTACCCCGGTGTCCCGTTCGGTCCGTTTCCGAGTGCTGGTAGGACCCTTCCCAGAGGTGAGCAAAGATCTTATTCACGGTCTCTATGACCTGCTCTGTGGACCGATAGTTTGTATAAAGCGTCAGGATGTTGCATGCGTTGGAAGGGAGAAGCCAGGCCATTTTTTCACGGACGAGTTCGATGAGCCGGTAATTTGCCTCGCGGAAGCGGTATATGGACTGTTTTTCATCACCGACAACGAAAAGAGTGGGAGGCATGCCTTTGTCCGCCCCCAAGCCAGCGAAAAGCTCTTCAGTCAGTCTGCTCAGGACCGCCCACTGAATGTCGCTGGTATCCTGGAATTCGTCAACAAGGAAGTGGAGTATCTTCCTGTCAAGCCAGTAGAGGATGTCTGGAGAATCTTTGCCCTGGAGCAGGCGGTAGGCGTAGATTTCGAGATCATCGAAGTCAAGCAGGCCTTCCCGGAGTTTTGATTCCTGGTAGCTTTTTTCAGCCCGCAGAAAGAGGTTGGTCAGGCCGAGGACTTTGCGGCTCGCGCTGATTCGCGAGAAAAGTCTGCGAAAACGGCTCATCATCTCTTGGCACACAAAGTAAGCCTTCTCGTAAGTATCGCGGCTTTTCCCGGTAAACGTCTTTTTAGCGATCGCGGGGTTTTTGCGAGGCTGGCCATCCGTCGTGAAGTAGAGAGGAACTAAGGACTCGGAAATTTTGAATATCGCATCGATGTCCCGCGCGGTTGCGATGAGAAGATGGTCCGCGCCCCTGTTCCGCTCATAGTGGTTTTGCTGGGATCGCAGGATGATTTCCATGTTCCGGAAACCCATATTCCATTCAGACGATGTTACCAACCTCCGAAGTTCAGCTTCGTCATGCTCTATGCCCATGCCTGATTGCACGCCGAAGAGCAGCCCATCGGCCCCCCCTGCGTCGATTTCCATGCGCTTCAGCTTCGTCCTGATCGAAAGCAGAAATCCGACGATTGCGACGAGGTCGTCGGTGGAAAACCCCCCAAGTGAGGTCATGAGCCCCTGATCGTGGACGGACATCTCGAGTGCGTCTTCGATGGACATCTGAATCTTATATCCTTGATCCTGCGCGTCAAGAACACCGAAGTCCGGAGGCAGCCCCGTCTCGATCGGATATCGTTTCAGAAGGTTCATGCAGAAGGAGTGAATCGTCGAGATGCGGAGGTCCTGCCTACCCCTGATGATTTTCTTTAGCATGGTTTCGGGCAGACCGCGCATAACGCGTTCTTTGATTTCTGCGGCAGCTTTGTCCGTAAAGGTGATGGCCACGGCCTGATCGATATGGAGACCGCGCTTGTCCAGCACATCGAGCAAAGCTAGAAACCGGTCTTTGAGCGCACGCGTTTTGCCCGATCCAGCGGAGGCGGAAAGATGCACGGACTTGCCGGTATCAGTGGCTTTTTTTGTGATCTGATTTTGAAGTTCGATGGCTATATTCCTCTTTTTGACGAGGTGGCATCAGGACCCGATGCCTGTCGTTCCTCATTTCTGCACATGAGGTCGTTCGGACAGTACCGGCATTTGCTTTCATCTTGCGGTTTTGGTGAAAAGGCGCCAGCGAGAATTCCCTCGACCGCCTTGCGGGCCTTGTCCATACTTTGTTTTAAAACTGTATCGAATTCCTCAGCGCTTCTAGGGCTGGCTCTGGGTTTTGACGATGGTTGGTTGCTCAGGACCCCTTTGTCAAAGAGCACGACGTCGCGAGCGGCCCCACCTATCCTTCCAGACAAGTCGTAATATACGAGTCCAATGGGCATCTTAAGTACAGGGCTCCCACTCTTCAGCGCTGTCCGGGCCATGGTGGCATAGACCGGAAGCTGGAAGATATCTTGATCCGCGCCCATTTTCGGTTGAGGATACTTGCCCGTCTTGTAGTCTACGATCATAAAGTTGCCGCTTTCATCGACGTCGATGCGGTCAATCTTGGCAGAGAGCTCGACTTCCGTTCCATTCGATAGAACAAGACGATATCCTTCGATTTTCCACTCGAGGTATGCCGGCCTCATTCTCTGCTGCCAAAATTTTTCCTCGGCGTCTAGGAAGCGTTCGGCCATGATGGCAAGAAACAGTTCCTTGTCCCGCCGGTTGCGAAACGTATCGGCTTCGGCATTAAAAGCGGAATCTGCCAGCTTGCCCAAGAGTACGCGGGCTTCCCTGCGGTTTTCCTCAGTGATTGCCCTGTTCCAGGAAAGATAGAAATTTCGCAGGATCGCATGCACTTTGCTGCCCCGATCGAGCGGAGAGATGTCCTCTGTCACTTCCTCGAGTGGCTTCATTCCGAGAACCCTCAGGATGTAGTAATCATAGGGGCAATTAAGATAGGTGTCCAGCTCTGTAACAGTAAATTCACGTTTCAGCGGCAGGACAAGCGGTTAGACTGATTCGGTTGGATGATAGTTGATCGCCGATTGGATGCC
>Ga0335081_10002566_pt1 | contig 28606 bp, 25 predicted proteins | sample Lox_Sample_35_FD_206713 | JGI IMG/M metagenome (GOLD analysis project Ga0335081, IMG submission 206713) | Soil microbial communities from Loxahatchee National Wildlife Refuge, Florida, United States - Lox_Sample_3.5 | ecosystem: Environmental > Terrestrial > Soil > Wetlands | place: USA...
CGGCGCACGAGGCGCGCCTCGCGTGAGCTGAGCTGCCAGTTGAGCGGCATGCCCGCGAGATGCGCCCCGACGACGGCCAGCTGCACCCGCGCGCCGCGGGGGCCGCGATCGAGCGCGGGCGCCGGCGGCAGCGCGCCGGCCTGCAGGTAGCGCGCGGCGAGCTGCAGCAGAGCGGTGTCGCTCCAGGCGGGTCCGATCAGGCTCAGACCGACTCCCGTGCCGTTGCCGCGAAATCCGGCAGGCACCGAGATCGCACTCATGTCGAGCAGATTCACGAAATTCGTGTAGAGCCCGAGCCGGGCGTTGAGTGTCACGGGCTCGGCGAGCACCTCGCCCACGCGATAGATGCCTGGCGTGGTCGGCAGTGCCAGCACGTCGATGCATTCCCACAGCTCCTCGGCGATGCGCGCATAACCCTGCAGTGCATACAAGCCGCGGAAGGTGTCGACGGCGGAGATTCCTTTGCCCGCCTGCGCGATGGACCGTACCACCGGGTGGATCGCGTTCGGGCGCGTCGCGAGGAGTGACTCGAGCACCGCGGTGCGCTCAGCGACCCACGGGCCTCCGTAAAGCAGCCGCGCTGCCTCGAGGAGCGGGGTCACCTCGACCTGCACCGGGCTTGCCCCGGCACCGCGCAGCCGCTCGAGCGCGCTCGCGAAGCGCTCCGCATCCTCGGGTGCAAGATCCGCAAGCTGTGCCGGGGTCGGCACGCCGAGGCGGAAGCGCGGCCCGATCGCCGGCGGCTGCGCCGGTCCGCGCCGCGCATACACATCCGCACGGTCGAAGCCCGCGGCAACGGCATCGACGAGCGCGGCATCCTCGGCATCGAGCGCGAGCGCAGTGATGCAATCAAGGCTGCGGCACGCAGGCACGAGGCCGCGGGTGCTCCAGCGCCCGCGCGTGGGCTTGAATCCGATGAGGTTGTTGAACGCCGCGGGTACACGACCTGATCCTGCCGTGTCCGAGCCCAGGGCGAGGGGAACGATGCCGGCGGCGACGGCAACGGCCGACCCTGAGCTCGAGCCCCCGCTCACGTACTCGCGGTTGAACACGCAGCCGAGCGCACCGTAAGGACTGCGCGAGCCCGTGAGTCCGGTCGCGAACTGATCGAGGTTGGTCTTGCCGATGATGACCGCGCCGGCCGTGACGAGCCGTTCGATCACGTGAGCGGAAACGTCCGCGCGATAGGCAAACTCGGCACAGGCCGCGGTGGTCGCAAGTCCCGCGACATCGATGTTGTCCTTCACCGCCACCGGCACACCCGCGAGCGCGAGCTGCTCGCCGCAGGCGATGCGACGGTCGATGTCCCGCGCGCGCTGGAGTACTGCCTCGGCCGGGAAGCGGCTGATCCACGCCTGCGGCTGCACGGCGTCATAGGCAAGCGCGCGCTCGAGGGTCTGCTGCGCGATCTGCTCGGCGCGTGCCGTGCCAGCGTTCACCTCGCGGGCGATGGCACGGGCGGTGCGCCTGGGGAACTCAGTCATGCTCGGCCACCCACCGCATGCAGCGCCGCGGCGGGCTCCAGGGCGATGATCGGCGTCCCCGGAGTGATCGCCTGGCGCTCCTGGATGTACACCGCCCGCACGATGCCCGTGGCCGGGCTCGGTACGCTGCACTCGGTCTTCATGGCCTCGATCGCGGCGATCACCGAGCCCTTCTCGATGCGGTCGCCCGGCCGCACGTGAATGCGCCAGACGTTGCCGCCGAGCGGCGCCTCGATGAGCTCGGCCCCCTCCGGCACCTTGACCGCCGCGGGCTCGAGCGCCCTCTCCACGAGCGCGTCCTCGCGCGCGAGCTCGCTGCCGCGGGCCCAGGCATCGCGCTCGGCATCGAAGGCGGCCTGGCGCAGCGCCTGGAACGCCTCGATGCCGGGCCGCTCGGCGGCGAGGAAGCGCTGGTACTCACCGAGGCTGAACGTCTGCGACTCGATCCGCAGCGGCCGGCGGCCGAACGGGAAGTCGCGCCGCCACTCGGTGAGCTCCGCGTGGGTGACGGGAAAGAACCGGATCTGGTCGAAGAACCTCAGCAGCCATGGCTTGGCGTCCGCAAACTCGCGCGTGCGGCGGAGGGAATTCCAGACCTGGATGGTGCGGCCGAAGAGCTGGTAGCCGCCGGGTCCCTCCATGCCGTAGATGCACATGTACGCGCCGCCGATGCCGACGACGTTCGGCGGCGTCCAGGTGCGTGCCGGGTTGTACTTGGTCGTGACGAGGCGGTGGCGCGGATCGAGCGGTACGGCCACGGGCGCGCCGAGGTACACATCGCCCAGTCCCATGACCAGATAGCGCGCGTCGAAGACGATGCGGCGCACGTCCTCCGCCGAGCCAAGACCGTTGATGCGGCGGATGAACTCGATGTTGTCGGGACACCAGGGCGCATCTGCCCGCACCGAGGCCATGTAGCGCGCGATCGTCTCGCCGACCGCCGGATCGGCGAACGACAGCGGCAGCCAGATCACCCGCGAGGGGATCCGGAAGTCCTCGAGCTCCCCGAGCCGCTCCTCGGCATCGGTGAGCGTGCGTACCAGCTGCGCGAGCGGCAGCACGCGCGCATCGTAGTGGACCTGCAGGGAGCGGATCCCCGGGGTCACGTCGATGACGCCGGGGAGGCTCATGCGCTCGAGCTCGACGCCCAAGGCGTGCACCCGCAGCCGCAGCGTCAGATCGAGCACGAGCGGGCCATACTCGACCAGCAGGTGGCGGTCGCCCTGGCGCCGGTACAGCGTCCTCGGCCGCGAGCCGCGCGCGGCGCAGCTCTCGAGCACCGCGCTCACGGGATGTGGCGCGCGGGCCCGCCGCGTCCGGACCGTCGCCGGCTCGGGAGCCTCGAGACGCTCGATGAAGGAATCCTGCTCCCGCTCGGCCTCACGCGCCGCCGCCTCGTCCACGGATTCGAAGCGCACGGCATCGCCGGGGCCGAGCTGACCGAGCTTCCACAGATCGGCCTGGATCACGACGAACGGGCACACGAATCCGCCGAGCGAGGGGCCATCCGGCCCCAGGATGATCGGCATGTCGCCCGTGAAATCGAGGGCTCCGACGGCATAGGCGTTGTCGTGGATGTTCGAAGGATGCAGGCCCGCCTCGCCGCCGTCGCGGCGTGACCAGCGCGGCTTGGGGCCGATGAGGCGCACGCCGGTGCGGCTCGAGTTGTAGTGCACCTTCCAGTCGGCGGCGAGGATGGTCTCGATGTCCTGCTGTGTGAAGAAATCCGGCGCGCCATGTGGTCCATAGAGCACGCGAATGCGCCACTCGCGCATCAGGCTGGGCTGCAGCTCGAGGGGCAGCGGCGCCGTCAGCCGGTGCAGCGGCGGCTCGCCCGGCGCGGCATGCAGCACCGCCTGCGGTGCCAGGCGCAGCAGGTCGCCTGCCGCGAGATTGCGTCCCGCATGACCCCCGAAGTGTCCGAGTGTGAATGTCGCGCGGCTCCCGAGATACAGTGGTGCTTCGAGCCCGCCGGCAAACAGCACGTACGCGCGCAGTCCCGCGCCGCGCACCCGCCCGATCTTCAGCACCTGCCCGCGCACGGCGGTGGTCGGCGCGTACGGCCGGAGTTCCTCGGCATCAAGAAGCGCACCGCAGTCCGCCCCGGCGAGGCACACCGTCGCCGGCTGATCGAACCGGAGCGTCGGACCGAGCGCGGTGATCTCGAGCCCGGCTGCGTCTTCCGGGTTCCCCAGCAGCCGGTTGCCGAGGCGGAACGCGAGCGCGTCCATCGGCCCGGAGGGCGGCACACCGACGTGCCAGTAGCCGAGTCGCCCCGGGTAGTCCTGCACGCTCGTCGCGAGCCCACCGCTCAGGACCCGCACCGCGCGCGCCTCGCTCGGAACCTCGGCAAGCGCGTGCGTCGAGAGCCTGCCCTCGCGGAACATCGCGCTGGCGGTGATCTGCCGCAGCCACTCGAGGTTCGTCTCGAGCCCCGCCACGCGTGTCGCATCGAGCGCGCGCCGCAGTGCGGCGACCGCTGCCGGACGATCGACGCCCTTCACGATGAGCTTCGCGAGCAGTGGATCGTAGTGCGTGCTCACCTCGCTGCCGGCAGTGAGCCACGTTTCCACCCGTGCCTCGCCGGGGAAGGCGAGCTCCGTGACCGTCCCGCTGCTCGGGCGGTTGTCCTCCCCGGGATCCTCGGCGTAGAGGCGGGCCTGGATCGAGCAGGCGGCTCCATCGCAGGCGGGCACAACCCCATCAGGCGGCGCCCGCCAGGCATCGAGGAAGGCCGTCTCGCCCGCGGCGAGGCGCACCATCCACTCCACCAAGTCGATGCCCGTTACTTCCTCGGTGATGCCGTGCTCGACCTGCAGGCGCGTGTTGACCTCGAGGAAATAGAACTCGCCGCGCGCGGCATCGAACAGGAACTCGACGGTGCCGGCGGATGCGTACGCGACAGCGCTCGCGAGGCGCACGGCGCTGGCATGCAGTGCCGCGCGCGTGGCTGCATCGAGCCCCGGCGCCGGTGTCTCCTCGAGGATCTTCTGATGCCGGCGCTGCAGCGAGCAGTCGCGCTCGCCCAGGGCGAGCACGCGCCCGCGGCCATCGCCGAAGATCTGCACCTCGATGTGGCGCGCCTCGGCCACGTAGCGCTCCAGATATACGCCGGCGTTGCCAAAGTGGCCTTCCGCGAGATGCGTGACCAGCGGGTAGGCGCGCTCGAGCGCAGCGGCGTCCTCGCAGATCCGCATGCCGATGCCGCCGCCGCCGGCGGTCGCCTTCAGCATCAGGGGAAACCCCACCTGCGTGGCGGCGAGCCCTGCGGCCGCGAGATCCTCGAGCACCTCGGAGCCGGGAATGAGCGGCACGCGATGGGCGCGGGCCAGTGCGCGCGCCTCGTGCTTGAGGCCAAAGGCACGGATGTTTCGCGCGGTGGGGCCGATGAACACGATGCCGGCCGCGGCACACTGCGCGGCGAACTCGGCGTTCTCGCTCAAGAAGCCGTAGCCGGGATGGATTGCCTGCGCGCCGCTCGCGCGTGCGGCGGAGATCACAGCCGGTGCATTCAGATAGCTCGCGGCCGCCGCCGGCGGGCCGATGCACACAGCCTCGTCGGCCTCGAGGACGTGGCGCGAGCCCGCATCGGCATCGGAGAAGACCGCGACCGAGCCTACCCCGAGGCGGCGCAGCGTGCGGATGATGCGGCACGCGATGGCGCCGCGATTGGCGATCAGTACCTTCCGGAACACGCGATCACGACGCGCACGGGCGTCGGGTTGAAGCCGTTGCAGGGGTTGTTGATCTGCGGACAGTTCGAGATCACCGCGACGAGGTTCATGCGCGCCCGCAGATCCAGGTACAGCCCGGGTGCGGAGATGCCGTCGACGATTCCGAGCGTGCCGTCCGCCTCGACCGGCACGTTCATGAACCAGTTGATGTTGGAGACCATGTCGCGCTTGCCGCGTCCGTGGCGAGCGTGCGAGGTGAGGAAGTTCTCGACGCAGGCGTGCTGCGACTTGGTGTGATGGCCGTAGCGCAGAGTGTTGCTCTCGCAGCTGCAGGCCCCGCCGATCGTGTCGTGATAGGCGACGGTCGTGCCGACGATCTCCGCCATCGGGTTGCCCTCGTTGGACAGCAGGACCGAGCCGGTGCGCAGGAAGATGTTGCGCTGCGAGGCGATCGTGTCCTGCGCGCTGTAGCGCTCCGCATCATCGTGCGCGGCGTACATGAGGAAATCGACCGCCTGATTGCCCTCGAGGTCGATGATCCGCAGCGTCTCTCCGGTGCGCACGAGGTGATCCCAGGGCGCACGGGCGGGGATCACCTCATCAAGCACGATCTCGGGCGGCAGGCCTGCAAGGGCTGGGTCGTTCATGGCTTCACTGTGGTGCAGCTCATCGGTCGTGCAAGTTGTGCGCCATGCGAGCTCACCGCCTGCGCGCGTTCAGCGGCGAAAGTATTCCTCGACATTGAGAAACGCGCGCAGCGCCTCGGGCGTTGCGGTGCGGACCGGATCGTCCTCGGGCGTGAGCGGGCCGCGCCAGGCCGTAACCCGCACCGAAGTCACGCAATAGTCGGAGCGCGGGTCGAGGACGTGGGGGCAGTTTGCGAGCACCACGATGACATTCATCTCCGCGCGCAAGGTGAGTGCGCGCCCCGGCTCGAACGGTCCGGCGTGCAGCATCGTGGTGCCATCGGGCGCGACGCGCACTCCTTTGAACCAATTGATGCACGGGTGCACATCCTTGCGCCCCAGACCGAACTTGGCCGCGCCGAGCAGCAGCCGGTCGCGGGCGTTCGGATGGGCGCCCCAGTTGCCGCCGTCGCCGTAGACACGGGCGTTGCTGCGCTCGCTCGAGGGTCCGCAGAAGGTGTCGTGCGTTCCGGCATTGTCGGCGAGCAGGCTCATGAGCACCCGTCCCATGTCCGACAGCAGCAGCGCCCCGGGCCCCAGGTACGCGTTCCACTGCACCTTGACGGTGTCGGCGATATTGAGCCGCTCGACCGGGCGCTCTGCGTTGAACACCAGCATCGAGAGGCAGGCGTCGCCGCGCTGATCGACGAGCCGCAGCCGTGCGCCCCGCGCGAGCTCCTTGGCGGCATAGCCGCCGGGCGCCACGGTCTCCTCCCACAGCATCGCCCCGGCGGTTACGCCCTCGGGCAGATCGATTGTGCGGTCGGCCGGCACGGTCGGCATCGCCTCCACCGTGGTTCCAGCCATGGCGCGCGCATGCGTACGCGCACCCTTGGGATCGGCGGTGCCCGAGACGCTCATGCGCGCCCGCCGCGCGCTGCGCGCGCACCCGCCCCTGCGGCGTCCGTCGTGCCGTGCGAATGCAGCGGCGGCAGCAGTGCGGTCGTCGTGACGAGCTTGATCTGCTGCACGCCGCGCACCTTGCGCAGATCGTCGCACAGCGCCTGCAGCCGTCGGGCCGGACCCTGCACGAGCAGCACCTCGAGCGACTGATCGTCCTCGAGCAGCACGTGCTGGGAGGAGATGACCTCCTTGATGTAGCTCGCCTGGGTGCGCGCGAGTGCTTGGCGCACCCGACCGCTGTCGAGGCGGTAGATGAGAGTCACGGTCCCCGCGAGCACGGCGTTGGTGCGGGCCTCACTGTCCTCGGCCAGGGCGTTGCGGATGAGCTGCGCGATCATGTGCGAGCGGCTCGGCAGGCCGCGCGCCCCGACCAGCGCATCGAGCCGCGCGAGCAGCTCGGCCGGCAGGCTCACCGAGAGGCGCGCGAGCTCGCGGACCGGAGGGTCTGGTATTACGAATTTCATTATTCGTAATACTGCCACAGCGACCCCCGCGCGTACAATGCGCACCCATGCGCCTCCCATCCCTCGCGGTCGCGGCCGTGCTTGCGATGACCGGTGCGCTCGAGCCCGCGGCGCGGGCCGAGTCCCCGGCCCCCGCCGCGCTCGACGCGGCAGCCGCGGCACGTTTCGCGGCGCTCGCGCTCAAGTGTCTGCATCAGGAGTACCCCAATCACACCTCACACACGCTCGAGGGGGAGGCCGACGCGCGGCCGCCCCACGAGCTCACCCCGGCTTTCTATGGGTGCTACGACTGGCACTCGGACGTGCACGGGCACTGGCTGCTCGCGCGGCTCGTGCGGCTGTATCCACAGGCACCGTTCGCGGCGCACGCCCGCGCTGCGCTCGCGCAGAGCCTCACCGGGCAGAACATCGCGGGGGAGGTCGCCTATCTCGAGCGCGCCGACCGCGCCTCATTCGAGCGGCCGTACGGACTTGCGTGGCTGCTGCAGCTCGGCGCCGAGCCGCGGGGCTGGGATGACCGCGAGGCGCGGCAGTGGGCCGCCGAGCTGCGCCCGCTGGAAGCTGCAGCCGCGGCACGCCTGAAGCGCTGGCTGCCCGACTTGCACTATCCGATCCGCATCGGCGAGCACGATCAAACCGCTTTCTCGTTCGGGCTGATCTGGGATTGGGCCGGCATCGCCCACGATGCCGAGATGCGCAGGCTGCTCGCGGATGCGGCCCGCCGCTTCTACCAGAATGACCGCAACTGCCCGCTCGCGTACGAGCCCTCCGGTGAGGATTTCCTCTCGCCGTGTCTTGCCGAAGCGGACTTCATGCGGCGCGTGCTCGATGGGCCGGCATTCGCACGCTGGCTCACGAGGTTTCTGCCCGGCATCCCACGTGATGGGTCAGCGGATTGGCTCGGCGCCGGCGTGGTGACGAACCGCGCCGATCCCAAGCTCGCCCACATCGACGGATTGAATCTGAGCCGCGCGTGGATGCTGGAGGGGATCGCGCACGCTCTGCCGCCGGGTGATCCGCGGACTGCCTCGCTGCGCGCCACAGCCCGACGGCACCGCGATGCCGCGCTGCCGGCCGTGACCGGCGAGCACTACGAGGGCGGGCACTGGCTCGGAACGTTCGCCGTCTATCTGACGAGCGAGGCCGGCCTGCGCTAGCGGATCACTGCGCCTTGCCCGGTGCCGGCGGTGCCGTCCCGGCAGGGGCTGCAGGCGCGCCGGGCGGTGCAGCGCTGCCGCTCGAGGGCGGTGGCGGCTCGAATCGTGGGCCGAACGCCCCAGGGCCACCCCATGGGCCGTGCGTGCGGTGATGCATCCCGCGCCCGCCGAACTCACCGCGCCGGTGGTGGTGGTGGGCGGCCGCAAAGACGGCCCCGAGGATCACCAGTGCCGCGAGCGTGAACGCCCAGAAGGCGAGGTACTTGCCGAAGCTCCTGAGTCCGCCTTCCATGCGGCTCGACAGATACAGAACGATGTAGCCACCGACCGTAAGTCCGGTCGCTGGAATCAGCGCCAGGAAGTAGATCACGACTGCCCCCTCGTCTTAGGTCGTGCATTGACGCGCGCCGCGCTGCAAGCACGATCGCGCGCCCGGAAGTCTACTTCGGGGCGCGCGCGGGTGCCGTAACCAAATGTAGAGACGGGATCGCCTAGAACCGCGCTCTGAAGCCGAGCTTCCAGGTCATGCCGTAGGTGTCGAAGTACACCGGATTGGTTGGATAGCCATTGCCGCCCGGAGCGACGGGTGGATCCCTGTTGAACAGATTGTTGATCGACGCGAACAACGACAGATGGCTGCCGATATCGTAGGACCCCGACAGGTTCACGTAGGTGGCCGAGGCGACTGAGTTGGTATTGATGCTGTTCGCGCCGGTCGTTGCGTAGCCGGGGTCGCCGGGTGCAACCGGGGCGCCACCGGAGCCGGTGATGGCCTCGAACGAGCCCGGCCCGATCCACCGAACCTGCAACGTGGTCGTGAACGGCCCGTTGGCGTAGGTCATGAACAGATTCGACTGCCAGCGCGGCGAGGTGTTGAAGCCACCGAACGCCGCCGTTGGACCGGACTGACCCGCATAGTCGACCGGCGGAGCGCCGAGCCCGGCATTGATCGTCATGTTGTACAGCAACGAGGTGAGCAGGCGGAATTTGAGATCGCCGTTCAGCGCGCTGCTGAGATTCCTGAGCGGCAGGAGATAGATGGCCTCGAAATCCACGCCGCGTGTCTCGAAGCCACCGAGGTTCACCGCTGTGTTGTTTACCGTCTGGATCGTCTCGAAGTTGCCGGCCGTTCCGAAGGTGATGCGATCGCAGAACGCCTGCTGGCCTGCGGCACAGAGGTTCACGATATTCTGCACGCCGAGGCCGAACGGCGGACCGGTGATCGGATCCTTGAGGACGATGCGGTACCAATCGGCGGAGAACTGGAACCGCTCGAAGGGACCTGACTTCGGGGCGAGCACGAAGCCGACGGTTGTCGTATCGGCTCTCTCGGGCTCGAGGTTGATGTTGCCGCCCGTGAGAGCAACGATCGGATAAGTGGTCGCCTGGCCCGCCAGTTGTTTGGCAGGCGGAACGTTGACCGTGCCGAACGGTCCACCGGCTGCTACGGCGTAGGATTCATACAGCTCACGGAAGCCGGCCGCGCGGACGTCGCGCGAGCGCGTGCCACGCAACCGGAACCAATCGTTCAAATCCCAGATCGAGCTCAACTTCCAGCTGGCGATATTGTGAGTCACCGACTCCCCATCGGTTGCGGAGCCGACGGTCTCGTTCTGATTCTTGTTGTTGGTCTCGCGGACGGCCGCGTCGAACTCGAGGTACTTGGCGAGCGTGAGATCCTTGAGCACCGGAACATTCACCTCTCCGTAGCCTTCCACTACCGAGATCTTGCCCGCGTAGTCGAGACCGTAGCTCAGGAAGTAGTTGTTGTACCAGGGCTGATCCTGCAGGTCGTGCGTCACGTCGGCGGCATTACGGCGCCCCTCCACACCGAAGGAGGCCTTCACCGGTCCCGCGCCAAAGCCGCTGAACAGGTCGCCGTGGACATTGGCCGACAGCACGTCCTCCTTGAGCGTTGAGTACTCCCGCAGCGTGCGGAACGCGTAATTGAGGCCCGCGCGACTGGCATTGTTGGCGCCGAAGAGGTCGAGCGGCGTGCAGCCGGCGGCGGCCGCGTTGAAGGCCGGGCCCGGCAGCGTCGCGCGGCAGACGATATTCCCGGTGGCTGGATCCCTGACGGCATCGAGCGCGAACTGCAGGAACGTGCCGACGACATTGTTGAACAGGGCCTGGTCGTTCTTGTTCTGCCCCAGCTCGAAGTACATATCCCAGCCCCAGCTCTGGGATATTGTCCCGGTGAGTCCGCCCGTGACCCGCACGACGTAGTTGTTGGTCTGGTTGCGGGCCGGATCGATGGCATTCATGTTGTAGCCGAGGAGCGCTCCACGGGCTGGCAGCGCATTGGCGCCCCCCGGCTGAAACTGGGCGGGCAGATACGCGTTGTCGGGCGCGATCGAGCTGCTCAAGGGAACGAACACGCCGCTCGCGACCTCGAGCGCGATCGGACCGATGGCGCCGTTGGCGACGGGATTCACCGCCGCACTGCGCGCGTAGTCGATCTGCAGGAATGCGCTCAGATTGTCGGTGACCTTGAAGTCGAGGTCCGCAAGTCCGGTATAGCGCCTGACCGACGGTCGCAGCGTCGTGCCGTCGTAGGCGCCCACGCCGGTCGCGCCGGCGCCTTCACTGTAGCCAAAGACCCCTGCACCGTCGGGGTAGGTCCCCGGGTTGAAGGGCGTTGCAGCCGTGCCTGCCGAATTGAAGATCCACTGCGGCCCGAACGGAATGCACACGGGCGCGGGCGCGTTGCAGGGTGTGAGAACGCCCGTCTGACTCTGATTGCCGAGCGTTGCATTGGGCCCGAGGATGTAGTGCGGCTGACCGTTGGGGGGAATGGCGGGGCCAGGACCTGCCGGGGCACCGTTGAACAGGGTGTTCGTGAACAGGCCGTATTCGGATTTACACCAGTCGCGGACCTGCGAGCAGATGCCGATGTCCTCGGCATTCTCGAACTCCGCGCCGACGATGAGATGCGCTCGCTCGCCGAGGTCGGTGCCGTAGCCGGCGGACAGATGCGGCGTGCCGCCGTCGTGGTGCGAGGTCTGGCCATAGTCGGCCTGGAACTTCAATCCGTTGAGCTTCTTGTCGAGGATGATGTTGACCACGCCGGCGACGGCGTCGGATCCATAAACGGCGGATGCACCGCCGGTCACCGTCTCGACCCTCGCCACCAGCATGGATGGGATCAGCGTGATGTCGACGCCCCCGCCGGTGGCGGTCGACACGAAGCGCTCCGTATCGACCAGCGTCAGCGTGCGCGTGCCGAAGAAGGGATTCAGGCCGCGCAGGTTCGCCAGCTGCGCGCCGACGTTGAAGTTGCCCAGGCCGACGTTGTTCGCGGCGAAGAAATTGGAGTTCTGCGGCAGCTCGGCCAGCACGTTGCCCACGTTGCTCAGGCCGAGATTCTCGATGTCCTTCGAGTCGATCACCGTGACAGGGTTCGGCGTCGTGAAGGTCGAGCGCGCGACGCGCGAGCCGGTGACCACGACCTCCTCGAGAGTCGTGCCGCTCGCCGAGCTGCTGCCGGTGTTCGACGCACCGGATTGCTGCGCGAGCGCGGCGCCGCTCGCAAGGAGCAGCGTAGCGGTGGTGAGACAGAGAACCGAGGTGAGCGCGCCTGAGACCGACGCACGCGGCTGCAACCGATGCTTCATGGAACTCCCCCTTCGCGGCTGGACCATCGAGGTCCGTTTGTTGGATCACGAGGCCGAGCGTCTGCGCGTCTGCACCTCGCACGCTTGAGCCGGCTGTGATCGACGCCGACAGCTTGGGAGCCTTTGTTGCGCATGTCAAATACCTCCCCCACTGGGTGGTCATTCGCATTCTAAGCTCCTGTTTATCTGGGAAAATCGCAGCTCATCGCCGAGCTCGGAGCTTTTTACCTGTGGCAAAATACAAACAAAGAATGCACGCTGCCTGGCCCCTTCCATGAAGTCCGCACGTCACAACAAGCCGCGAACCCGTGCGATGCGCGCCGCCGACCTCGGCGGCCAGCTCACCCGCGAGCTCACCACGCTGCGGCTCGCGCACCTGGTCGATTTTATGAACCGGGCCGCATCGCTCGCATACCCGCGCGTAAGCGGGCTGTCCGATTTCGAGTGGCGCATCATTGCGTGGGTGTGCGAGACACCGCCGCTGTCGATCAACGATCTGGCGGCGCGGCTGCATCGCGGCGTGGCGCAGGTCAGCCGCACGGTGAAGAAGCTGGTGGCCGCCGGGCTGCTGCATCGGGCGAGCCGGCGCGGCGGACCCGGCGTGCTCATTACGCCGACGCGGCTCGGTCGCGCCGTCAGGGTCCCGCTCGCGAATCTCGCGCGGCAGCGCAATGCGACGGTGATCGACGGTCTCACGCCCGAGGAGATCAAGCTCCTCGACCATTGCATCGCCGTGATGACGAAGAATGCCCTCGAGCAGCTCGCGAGCGAGCAGCGCCTGCAGGCTCAGGCGAAGGCCGCGCGGCACGCCTGAGAGTCGCGTACGCTTGGGCGAGCGGGCGTACGATGCACAAGCTTTTCCGGTATCACCCGAGACTGTGGACCTCGTTCGCGATCGGTGTCGCGGTCTTTGTCCTCGCGCCGCGCGGCTGGCCGGCGCTCGTGCGTCTGCTCACCGCGTGGAACTGCGGCGTCGCGCTGTTTCTGCTGCTGATCTACCTGTGGAGCAGCCGGCTCACGGCCGGACAGATCCGGGCGCGCTACGCGGAGGAGGATCCGACGGCCCCGGTGATCCTCTGCGTCGTGACGGTCGCCGCGCTCTTGAGCCTGATCGCGATCGTCGCGCTCCTGTCCACCCGGCATCACAGCGCCGCCGCTACTTCCGCGCTCGATCTGGGGCTCACGGCCGCGACCATCATGGAGTCCTGGCTGCTGGTTGCCAGCATGTTCACGCTGCACTACGCCGATGCGTTCTACAGCGCTGCTCCCGAGGAGGCGCCGCTCGGCTTTCCGCGCACGCCCGAGCCGTTGTTCTGGGACTTCGCCTACTTCTCATTGACCATCGCGGCGGCCTGCCAGACCTCGGACGTGAGCACCCACAACGCCGCGATCCGGCGCGTCGTGATCGCACAGACACTGGTGTCCTTCGTGTTCAACGTGTCCATTCTGGGCTTCGCCATCAACGTGTCCGCCGGGCTCCTCGGCGCATAGGGGGACGCATGAATCAACGCCGTGCCATGGCAGTACTCGTTCTCGCTCTCGGCTCGATCTGGAGCGCCGTCGCCGACGAGCCGGAGCCGCAGCAGCGCCTGACAGCGGCGGAGATCGCCGCGCTCGCCGCGGCCCCCCGCACGGCAGCAGCCGGACCGCAGATGACGGTCCTGACCGGCGATCCCACCAAGCCCGGGCTCTACACCGTGCGCGTGGCGATCCCGGCGAACACCCGCGTGCGCCCGCACACGCATCGCGACAACCGCTCGGTCGTGGTGATGGCCGGAACCTGGCGCATGGGCTACGGCCGTAGCTTCGATGCCGCCGCGCTGAAAGAGCTGCCGCCCGGGAGTTTCTACACCGAGCCGGGTGGGCAGCCACACTTTGCGCAGGCCGGCGCTGAGCCGGTCGTCATCTGGGTGACGGGCTACGGCCCGAGCGATACGCAGTTCGTCGAGCGCTGAGCGTGCGCTGCCCCGCATCGGCCCTACGCCAGGCGCAGCTCGAACAGCAGGTCATCCACCGGATCGGCTCCGGGGTAGGAGGCAACCGGCTCGAACCCGAGCCGACGGTAGAGCGCCTGCGCGGCGGCGAGCTCGTGCAGCGTGCCGAGCCGCACCCGCTCTGTCCCCGCCTGCCGCGCCCGCGCAATCGCCGCATTCAGCAGCACGCGCGCCGTGCCGCGCCGGCGCTGCTCGGGTGCGACGTACAGTCGCTTGATCTCGCCCACCCCCGGCTCCATCCGGTGCAGCGCGATACAGCCAATCGATGCACCGGCGGCACGCGCGAGCAGCAGGCTCGAGTGCGGGTCGGTGTATCCGGCTGCGGGATCCTCGAGCTCGGCCTCGAGCGATCCCAGGATCGCCCGTGCCGGGAGACCCGCGGCATAGCACATGAGCAGCTCGCGCGCCGACCGCCAGCCGAGCGGGCTGTCGCATGCCAGTACGGCCACATCGAGGGGCAAAGCGTCGGGCTCGACCCAGGCGGCTCGTGCCGCAGTCGAGGCCAGCGCATCGTAGGTCCAGTACTCACGATACAGCTGACTGCGGTGCCCCAACGAGCCGAGCAGCGCGCGGATGGCGTCGATCCGCGCAGCTTGCGGATGCAGTGCGCGGTGCTCCTCGAGGAACCGCGCGATGAGCTTGAGCCAGAAGCGCGTCAGCGACTCGTGATAGCCGCTGGTCGGGGTGTTGCGCCCGCCAAGCGACTCGTTGAGGAGCCGGATGCCCGCTCGCATGCGCTCGAGCGCGCCGTCTTCGCCGTACGCCAGGCAGTAGCAGCCGCCGACGGTGACGTGAGCGGCGTGCGTCCAGTCCTGGGTGCCGAGCGCTCGCGCCTCGAAGGCCGCGACGAATGCGTCCAGGCTCTCGTCGCTCTCGAGTGGGCTCGCGGTGCTCACGTCGGGATATCATAGGGGAGCATGGAACTCATCGGCATGCTCGATTCGCCCTACGTGCGCCGGGTCGCGGTATCGCTGCAGTACCTGGGCGTGCCATTCCGTCATCGCGCGCTCTCCGTGTTCCGCACCTTCGGCGAGTTCCGCGCGATCAATCCGGTCGTGAAGGCGCCGACCCTGGTGCTCGATGACGGCACCGTGCTCATGGACTCCACGTTGATTCTCGAGTACGCGGAGAGCCTGGTCCCCGGGCATGCCGCACTCCTGCCACGCGCCGGGCGCGAGCGTGCCGCGGCGCTGCGCCTCGTAGGGCTCGCGCTGGCCGCGTGCGAGAAGAGCGTGCAGATCATCTACGAGCGCAATCTTCGGCCCCCCGAGCGCATGCATCCGCCCTGGATCGAGCGCGTCACCGGTCAGCTGCTCGCAGCCTATGGGGCGCTCGAGGGCGAGCTCGAGTCGACGCTCGCGCTGCTCGGCGGCGTGCGGATCACGCAGGCACACATCAGCACCGCGGTCGCCTGGAATTTCACGCAGCAGACGCTGCCCGAAGTCGTCCCCGTCGCCGGCTATCCGCGGCTCGCGGCCTTCTCCGCGCGCCACGAGCCGCTGCCCGAATTCGCCGCGGCGCCGTTCGGGGACGGCACGTATCAGGGCCGTGAGCCCTAGGGAGCGTCCGCGGCGAACGTGTCGCAGCCCTGGATCGTCGCCGCTTCCAGCCCGCGCTTGAACCAGCCGACGCGCTGCGCGCTCGTGCCGTGCGTGAATGACTCGGCAACGACGGTGCCCTGCGCGCGGCGCTGCAGCGTGTCGTCGCCGATCTGTGAGGCGGCGTTGAGCGCGGTCTCGACGTCGCCCGGCTCCAGGCGCCAGCCGCGCTCCTGCTGCGAGCGCGTCGCCCACATGCCGGCCAGGCAGTCCGCCTGCAGCTCGAGCCGCACGCTGAGCGCGTTCGATTGGGCCTCGCTGGCGCGCGCGCGCGCGGCGTCCACCTTGGGGATGATGCCAAGAAGGTTCTGCACGTGGTGCCCGACTTCGTGCGCGACCACGTAGGCGTGGGCAAACTGTCCGGGTGCCCCGAGCCGGCGAGTCATCAGATCGAAGAAGCCGAGGTCGAGGTAGACCTTGTGATCCCGGGGACAGTAGAAGGGTCCCATGGCGGCGGCACCCTGGCCGCAGGCCGTCGGCCAGCTGTCCCGGTACAGCACGAGTCGCGGCTCCTCATAGCTGCGCCCCGCGGCCTGAAAGACATCCTCCCACACGACCTCCGTGCTGCGCAGGATCTGCGAGACGAACTTCACATCCGCATCCTCGGCGCCCGGGACCGACGGCGGCGCCGGCGAGCTCGGCACACTCGAGACCGAAGCGCCGCTCAGCACACTCAGCACCTGCAGCGGATTGATGCCGAGAAACCACCCCGCCAGCAGCGCGACCCCGATCGTGCCGAGCCCGATGCCGTGAATCGGACGAAACCCGAAGCCGCCGCCACTCTCGCCACGCACGTCCTCGACGTTGCGGCTCTCGTCCTGATCTTCCATGCGCATGCAGCACCTCGCTTAGGCGAGGAAGGCTACATGAGGCTCGTGGCGCCGGCGCGTCCGCGTGTCGGACACTGGGCCGCCGGCGGGCAGGGGAGTGCTGCTACCATTGGCGCCCCTTAAGCCACACTCAACCACGAAGGTTTCGCCATGATCGGTTATGTGACCCTCGGCACGAACAATCTGCCCCGCGCTGCGAAGTTCTACGACAGCCTGCTCGCGCTGCTCGGCGGCAAGCGGATGATGGAGACCGAGCGGAACGTCGCCTGGAATGCCGGCACTGGCGGCGGCCTCGGTGTGTGCAAGCCCTTCGACGGCAAAGCGGCGACGGTCGGCAACGGCGTGATGATCGCGCTCGCCGCCGGCAGCAAGGCCAACGTGGATGCCTTATATAAGAAGGCGCTCGAGCTCGGCGGCACCGATGAGGGCCCGCCCGGGCCGCGCGGCAACCAGGGATTCTACGCGGCCTACTTCCGCGACCTGGACGGTAACAAGATCAGCGCCTTCCACGTCGGCTAGAAGCCGCGGAAGCTTGCGAACTCCTCGACGGGGGCACGCTCCGAGCGCAGCGTGTTCACCGCTGCGGCGGAGTCGGCGTAGCCAAGCGCCATGCCGCAGTAGATCATCTGCTCGGGGGGGAGCGCGAAGTGCCGCGCGAGGCTCTCGCGCACGGTGGCCCACGACTCCTGCATGCACGAGGCCACGCCTCGCTCGAGCGCGGCGAGAGCGACCGACTGCATGAACATCCCGAGATGGGCCCACTGTCCGTGGCCCATGCGCCGGTCGATCAAGAAGAACAGCTCGACCGGCGCGCCGAACATCTCGTAGTTGCGGGCAAAGCGCGCGATCCGGGCCGCACGGTCGGTGCGCGGAATCCGAAGCAGCGCGTACATGTCCTCGCCGATCTTGAAGCGCCGCGAGCGATACGGCTCCCACAGATCGGCCGGGTAGACCGGGCGCTCGCCGCTCTCATCGACCCCCGCCGCCAGCGCCTCGCGGGCGAGGCTGATGACCGCATCGCGTGCCGCTCCGGCCACTGCGAGCACGCCCCAGGGCTGCAGATTGCCTCCCGAGGGCGCCCACCGCGCGACCTCCAGGATCTCCCTTACGAGTGCCTCGGGCAGCGGATCGGGACGGAACTCACGCGTCGAGATGCGCCGCCGCAGCGCTTCGGTCACGGTCATTGCTGGCCTCTCCTGTCGCGGTAAGATCGCAAGTATGCCGGATCAGAGTCAGGGACCCGCCACCTCGACTGCGCAGCGGGTGGCTCGCTACGCGCTCATCATCGCGCTGATCGCGCTCGGAGCCTGGATGCTGCGGCGCTTCCTGCCGGCCCTGTGCTGGGCGGTCGTTCTCGGGATCGCGACGTCATCCCTCTATGACCGCTGGCTGCACCGCTTCAAGGGGCCTCAGCGGCACCTGTGGGCGGCGCTCACGTTCGCCGCCATCGTCGGCATCGTGCTGATCGTTCCGCTCGTCTACGGCGGCTTCGTCGCCGCGCGCGAGGTGATCTCGCTCGTGCGCTTGTATGCCGAGTCGCAGCAGAACGGGCCGCCGGTGCCGGACTGGGTGGCCGTGCACCTGCCGTGGCTGCGCGACTGGATCGTCGAGATGTGGGACCAGGGACGCGAAGGCGCCGCGCTCGGCCAGTCGAAGAGCACGGTGCTCGAGTGGACGCGGATCCTCGGGCTGCAGGTCCTGCGCCGCGCCAGCACGCTCGCCTTCACGCTGCTCACGCTGTTCTTCGTCTACTGGAACCGCGATGAGCTCATCGACAGCGTGCGCCGCGTGACTCACCGCGTGTTCGGCCCGAGCGTCGAGCCGCTGCTGACCCTGGTCGCGGCGGCGATCCGCGCAACCGTCGACGGTGTGGTGCTCGTGGCCGTCGCCGAGGGCGCGATCATGGGCGTCGTGTACGCACTCGCCGGCGCGCGCCATCCGGTGCTGCTCGGCGTGGTCACCGGAGTCTTCGCGATGATTCCGTTCGCGGCGCCGATCGCCTTCGGCGCCATCGCGCTGCTGCTCGCCATCCAAGGCTCGATCGGCGCCGCGGTCATGGTGGTCGTCGTCGGCGCGGTGCTGCTGTTCATCGCCGATCATTTCGTGCGCCCCGTCATCATCGGCGGCGGCGCGCGCGTGCCATTCCTGTGGGTATTGCTGGGGATTCTCGGCGGCGTCGAGTCATTCGGGCTGGTCGGCATCTTTCTCGGGCCGGCACTGATGGCTGCACTGTGCGCCCTGTGGCGCAACTGGTCGGCGCCGAGCACTCCGGTGGAGCGGTAAATCTCAATGTGGTCTCGATCCGTCTGTGTTGCGGCGATCCTCGGGCTCGCCGGTGCCGCAAGTCTCGCCCCGGTGCGCGCGCAATCGACGGGCACGCCCGCGAGCGCGTCGAGTCCGCCGGGCGGCAGCGCCGAGCCTGCCGTGAGCGGCGATGCCGTGTTTCGCCGCGTGTGTGCCACCTGTCACCTTGGGCTCGCGCAGATCCAGGGCGCGAGCGCCGGGGTGGCCTCGGCGCTCGACGGGCACGCCGTGCCGCGCGAGCTCATGCGGACGCTCCCGCCGCAGGCGATCTTGAATGCGCTCGTGAGCGGCAAGATGCAGGCGCAGGGCGCCGCGCTCACGGACGCCGAGCGCCACGCGGTGGCCGAGTACGCGAGCGGCCGCCCGTTCGCGCCGGCGTCGGTCTTGCCGCTCGAGACCGAGGCGGGCAAGCCCTGCGCGGACGGTACGAGCATGGGCGATCCTGCGCGGGGGGCGAGCTGGAACGGCTGGGGTAACGGACCGCGCAACACGCGCTTTCAGTCCGCGGCCCAGGGCGGGATTACCGCCGAGGACCTGCCGCACCTGAAGCTGCTGTGGGCATTCGGCTACGCGAACGTCTCATCGGCGCGCGCACAGCCGGCCGTCGCCGGCGGGCGGCTGTTCGTCGCCAGCGAGAACGGCATGGTGCACGCCCTCAATCCAAGAAGCGGCTGCAGCTACTGGAGCTTCAAGGCGCAGGCCGGCGTATCGACGGCACTGTCGGTCGGCCCGTATCACGGCGCCTCCGGAGCGGGCAGTGCGGTGTACTTCGGCGACCGGCGTGCCAATGCCTACGCGGTCGATGCGCAGACGGGGCGGCAGATCTGGACGCGCAAGGTGGACCAGCATCCTTCCGCCTCCATTACCGGCGCACCGACGGTGTACGGCGGGCGCGTGTTCGTCCCGGTGCAGGGCATCGGCGAGGAGAGTCTCGGCGCGCACAACAACTACAGCTGCTGCACGTTCCGGGGCAGCGTCTCGGCGCTCGATGCGAGTACCGGCGAGGTGCTGTGGAAGGCCTACACGGTGCCGCCGAGCGAGCCGCGCGAGAAGACGGCGGCGGGTGTGCAGACCTACGGTCCGGCCGGCGGCGGCATCTGGTCGGCGCCGACGATCGATGCACGGCGGCATCTGGTCTACGTCGCGACCGGCAACGGCTATGCGGATCCGCCGCAAGGCACAACCGATGCCGTACTGGCATTCGACCTGCAGTCCGGTGCCCTGAAGTGGTCGAGCCAGGTGCTCAAGAGCGACGACTGGGTGATGGGGTGCGAGGCACAGAATCCCGACAAGCCGGCCTGCCCGCGAACGCTGGGGCCTGACTTTGATTTCTCGGCCTCACCGGCGCTCGTACGGCTCGCGGGACGCGAGCTGATCGTGCTGCCGCAGAAATCCGGGCTCGCCTTCGCGCTCGATCCGAGCCGTGACGGCAAGCTCGTGTGGCAGTACCGCTTCGGCCAGGGCAGCGGACTCGGCGGCCAGTGGGGCACCGCATCCGACGGCGAGCGCGCCTATTTCGGAGTCGGGGACGCCCTCACGCCCAGGCCCGGTGGCCTGCACGCCGTGAAGCTCGCCGACGGCGCACGACTGTGGGAGATGCCCCCGCCCGCGCCGCTCTGTGCGGCGAGGCTGTCGTGCAACGTGAGCCAGGGAGGTGCGGTCACGGCGATTCCGGGAGCGGTGTTGAGCGGCTCGCTCGACGGGGGCTTGCGGGCCTACGCCGCCTCCGACGGCAGGATCCTCTGGATGTTCGATACCAACCGCGCGTTCGAGACCGTGAACGGGGTGCCGGCGCACGGCGGCGCGATCGACGGGGCGGGCCCGATCGTGGTCGACGGCATGGTGTACGTGAACTCGGGAGTTGCCGGGCTCATGGGGCAGCCCGGCAACGTGTTGCTGGCGTTCGCTCTCGAGAGGTAGGCGCTTCACCCGACCCGCACGGGCACGAAGATCCGCTGATCGCCGCGCTGGATCAGAAGCGCAATCACGTCCGTGTGCTTGGCGGCGATGCTGCGCAGCTGCTCCACGCTCGTGATCGGGGTGCCGTCGGCGGACAGCACCACATCGCCGGGCTCGATCCCCGCCGCGGCGGCGGGACCTGAGGAGCCCTCGACCACGAGGCCCGCGGCGACGCCCGCCTGCGAGCGCTCCTCGGGCGTGAGCGGCCGCACGGAGAGGCCGAGCTTCGCATGCGCATCGGCCGAGCGGGCGCTTGCGGTGCGGCCTTCCTTGGCGGCTGCGTCATCGAGCTTCGCCTGCAGGGTCAGTGCCTTGCCCGACCGCCACACCTCGAGCGATACCGTGTCGCCGGGGCGCGTCGAGTCGACCTCGTACTTGAGCGAGCCGGAATCGCTCACCGGCTTGCCGTTGAGCTTCAGGATCACATCGCCGACCTGCACGCCGGCGCGCGCGGCGGCGCTGTCCGGCTCGACCTTCGAGACGAGGGCACCCTCGGGAGCCGCGAGCTTGAAGGATGAGGCGAGCGACTGATCCACGGCCTGCACGAATACGCCGAGGCGCGCGTGCTCGACTTTGCCGGTCTTCAGGATCTGCTCCTCCACGCGCTCGGCCACCTGAATCGGGATCGCGAACGACACGCCCTGATAGCCGCCGGTATTGCTCCAGATCTGCGAGTTGATGCCGACGACCTCGCCGTGCGCATCGAACAGCGGTCCACCCGAGTTACCGGGATTCACGGCCACGTCGGTCTGCAGGAACGGCACGGGCGAGTCGCCGGGGAGCGTTCGGCCCTTGGCGCTCACGATGCCTGCGGTCGCGCTCTCCTCGAGCCCGTAAGGCTGGCCGATGGCGAGCACGTAGTCGCCGACGGCGAGATGGTCGGAGTCGGCGAGGTGCACGGTTGCGAGGTCGTGCGCGTCGACCTTCAGCACCGCCACATCGCTCGAGGTATCGAGCCCGAGTACCTTCGCCTTGAGCTCGCGGCGGTCGGAGAACTTGACGGTGACGTGCTGCGCATCGCGCACCACGTGCGCATTCGTGAGGATCACGCCATCGGAGCGCACGACGAATCCCGACCCCAGCGCGCGCTCCGGGGTGTTGTTGCGGGGCATCGGCAGCTCACGGAAGAAGCGGAAGAACGGGTCATCCCCGAACGGGTTGTCGTCGCGGCCGCCGCCGAAGCCGCGGCTGAACTCCTGCTCGCTGCTCGGCGCGCGGCCCTCGGCCGTGATGCCCACGACCGCCGCGCGATTCTGCGCGACGATGGCACGGTAGTCAGGCGCCGCGCCGTAGGGAATCGGCGCCGGTGCGGTGGCGGAGGCCATGCGGATCGGGGCCGAGGGCTCCGCAGCCAGCGTCGAGCCGGATGCCAGCGTCGTTGCGGTCCAGCCGGCGACGATGCCACAAGCGAGCAGGCCGCTCGCGGAGACGAACAAAGTCGAACGCTTCAGTTCCATGGCAAGCCTCCTGGGCTCAAGTGCGGTTTCGTGAGCCTGGAGCTTCCGCGCCAATGCTTAAGTGAGTCTTAAGGGGGTGCGGGGGCCGCGGACGGGAAGACGACCCGGACGGTCAGGCCGTGCGGTGTGCTCTCGCTCAAGCTCACCTGCGCCCGGTGGCGCTCGGCGATCGCCTTGACGATGGCGAGCCCGAGGCCGGTGCCGCCCTCGCTCGCACCCTGGCGTCGATAGAACCGATCGAACGCCCGCGCGCGCTCCTCCGGCGGGATTCCCGGACCTGCGTCCGCAACCTCGAGCACCGCGGTCCCAGTCGAGGATGCGATGCTCACCCGCACCTGCGTGCCGGCGGGCGAGTAGCGCACCGCATTATCGATGAGATTGCGTGCCAGGATCCGCAAGGCATCCGCATCGCCCAGCACCGTGGCCGGTGCGAGCGGCTCGAGCTGGACGCGGGTGCCGCGCGCGGCGGCCAGCGCCGCCACCTCCGCGGCGGCCTCGCGCACTGGCGCATCGAGCGGCACCGGCTGCATCGGCAGCGCTGCGCCTTCCGGCTCGTTGCGCGCGAGAGTCAGCAGCTGGCCCGCCAGATGAATGGCGCGATCGATGGCTGCGCCGAGCTTGGCGCGAGCCTCGGCGCGGGCGGTGTCATCCGGAGCGCGGTCGAGGAGCTGCAGCTGCAGCGACAGCGCCGTGAGGGGCGAGCGCAGCTCGTGGGCTGCATCGGCGACGAACGTACGCTGCTGCTCGAATGCCTCCGCGAGGCGCGCGAGCAGCCGGTTCAACTCCTCGATCAGCGGCTGCGCCTCCTCCGGCAGACTCGGACTGTCGAGCGCCGTGAGACTGTGCACATCGCGCCGCTGCACTTCGGAGGTGAGCCGACCGAGCGGCGCGAGCGCGCGTCCGACGACCCACGCCACGGCCAGCGCCATCGCGGGCAGCAGCAGCAGCAGCGGGATCACCACGCGCAGCGCCGCCGAGCGCGCGAGTGTCTCGCGCAGGCGCCAGGGCTGGCCGACCCAGATCACGGCGTCCTCCGTGAGCAGGCCGTACGCGCGCCAGCGCTGGCCGCCGAGCGTCAGATCCGCGTAGCCGATGAAGGCGCGGTCGATGAAGGGCATGTCCGTGCGGGAGCGATAGACGCTCGCGCCGTACAGATCCCAGATCTGAATGACGAAGTCGGAGTCGGCCGGATGCGCCGGCAGCACGATCGAGCCGCTCGTTGCCTGGTCGCGCAGCGACAGCGCCATCTGTCGCAGCTGATAGTCGAACAGCCGCGAGGACTCCGTGAGCACGCGCCGGTAGGTGACGAGGCCCGCTGATACCGCGAGCACCGCGACGAGCGCCAGCAGTCCGAGCAGCAGCCGGGAGCGGATCGAGCGCATCACTTGGGCACCCGGTAGCCCGCGCCGCGGACCGTGCGGATCGCGCCGCTGCCGAGCTTGCGGCGCAGTGCGTGAATGTAGACCTCGACCGCATTGCTCTCGATCTCGCCTCCCCAGCCGTACAGCCGCTCCTCGAGCTGGGCGCGCGACAGGATGGCGCCAGGGCGCTGCAGCAGCGCCTCGAGCACCGCGTATTCGCGCGCCGAGAGCAGCACCGGCTCGCCCGCGCGGAACACCTCGCGGGTCGCGGGATTCAGGCGGATGTCGCCGTGCTCGATGAGCGGTTCGCCACGCCCGGCGCCGCGCCGTACGACCGAGCGCATCCGGGCAGCGAGCTCATCGAGGTCGAACGGCTTGACGAGGTAGTCGTCCGCACCCGCATCGAGCCCAGCCACGCGACTTGCCACATCATCGCGCGCGGTGACGATGATCACCGGTGTCGCATCGCCGCGCCCGCGCAGCTCGGCGAGCACGGACAGCCCCTCGCGGCGCGGCAGGCCGAGATCGAGCAGCACCACGTCAAAGCGCGAGGCGCCGAGCGCCGCTGCCGCGGCCGCGCCGTCGCGCACCCACTCCGCGAGATGACCGTCCTGCGTGAGCGCAGTGCGCACCGCCTCGGCGATCATCAGATCGTCTTCCACCAGCAGGACTCGCACCAGGGCAGTCTCGCTTATGACGGCCCAGGCGATCAATAATGCGGCTCATGCTGAGAGCCTATCTGCGCCTCACCGTGTTCGCCCTCGGACTGCTCGCCGGAGTGCAGCTGCCGGGCTTCGTCGATCAGTACGCCAAGCGCGTCGATGCCCACTTCATCGAGGCGAGCCGCAATTTCGCAGGCTTCCAGCGCACCGCCGATCAGTATTTCGGCGGCAGCGTCGAGGCGCTGCTGGTGCACCACCGCTCGAGCACCGACCCCGTATTCCGCGACGAGGCGAAGACCATCGCCACCCTCTACGCACGACTGCAGATGCTCGCCGCCGAGCTCAAGGCCCTAAGCGGCGGCCTGCTCGCCCGCATCGCGCATGTTGCGCTCAAGCCCAATCGCGAGCTGCTCGATGAGACGCTCAGTGCCTACTCGTACACCGTGCCGCTCAACGGCGCGGCCATCATCTGCGGTATCAGCATCGGCCTCAGCTTCGCCTTGCTGGTTGAGTCGCTGGTGCTTGCCGCGGCCGCGCTCATCGGGCGGCTGGCCGCGCGCGCGCTGCGTCCGCGCCCTCTCGCGCACGCGCCCCGGCCGCCGCACCGTACCCACTGAAATTTGCTATCTTCGCGCCGGCACGCACCTGCCCGCGCACGACAACAACCAGGAGCTCAACTCCATGTCGCTCAGATCCGCATTGGCGCTCGCCCTGCTGGCGCTCACTCCACTCGCGGCACTCGCGGCGCTGCAGCCCGGCTCGCCGACCGTGCTCATCACGGGTGCCAACCGCGGTATGGGCTTCGAGCTCGCTCGTCAGTACGCCGAGGCCGGCTGGAACGTGATCGCCACGAGTCGCCGGACCGGCGATGATCCCGGGCTGGCGGATCTGCGCGCGCTCGCCTCGAAGCATCCGCAGGTCGCGATCGAGCGCATCGATGTCACAGACACCGCCTCGATCAATGCAGTCGCGGCCAAGTACCGCAGTCAGCCGATCGACGTGCTGCTCAATAACGCGGCTGCGGTGGAGGAGACCTTCGCCGCGGACATGCAGAAGGTGAACCAGGCTTACGATCAGATCGACTACGATGCCGCGCGCCACGACTTCGATGTGAATACCCTGGGCCCGATGCGGGTGGTGAAGGCCTTCACCGCCAACGTGGAGCGCTCGAGGCAGAAGAAGTTCGCGACCATCACCTCGCTCGCCGGCTCGTTCGCGCGCGGCTTTCCGGATGCCCGCGGCATGAACTACAGCGCGAGCAAGGCGGCGCTCAACAAGTACATGAACATGCTGTCCATCGCGGTGAAGCCGAAGGGCATGCTGGTCGGGCTCTACCAGCCGATCTTCGTCGCGAGCAAGAAGGACATGAAGGCGATGAAGCAGGCGGCGCCCGTGGATCAGGCCGTCGCCAAGCTCATCAGACAGATCGATATGCTCTCGGCCGAGCGCAGCGGCAAGATCACCAACTTCGAGACGGGCGAGATCGACCCGTTCTGAGGGCCCGCGGGCGAGCCTAGGGCGCGATCAGCGCCTGCGCCTGCTCGGCCCAGAACACGGCATCGACGTAGGCCGCGCGGATCATCCCCGGCGAGAGCGACCCGTACACGCTGCGCTCCCAGGCGGCCCGTTCGTAGGCACGCGCGCACTTGAGCGCCGCACCGATCTCGCCTTCTTCGGCCACGAGCGCGCGCACCACCTGCGGAGCGAGCGGCAGCTCGTCCGTAAGTCGCGCGATGGGCATCCCGGTGATCACATCGAGCATGGAGAAGAGGCCGGTGATGAAGTACGCACCGGTGTCGGCGGCTCCCGCGAGGCGTGAGAGCTGCTCGCACATGCGGGCACGCGCCATGGCGGTGATGAACAGGCTCGGCGGCCGGTCATCGAAGCCCTGCAGCGCGACGAGGGTGCACAGCTGGCGCAGGCTCTCGAGCCCGAGGATCACGATCGCCTTGCGGATCGAGTCCACCTTCTGCGGCAGGTTGTAGAAGCTCGAGTTGATGCAGCGGAGCACCCGGTAGGACATGGACACGTCCTGCGAGAGCAGCTGCTCGACCTCCTCCACGGAGTAGTCCTCGTTCTGCAGCGCAGCCACCAGGCGCAACGTCGCGAGCCGGCTCGAGGGGATGCGCTGCTGCAGAAAGGTCTGCGGCCGCTGCAGGAAATCGCCCTGGAAGCCGTCGAAGCCGATCTCGAGGCAGCGCTCGAACTGCTCGATGGTGCGCACATCCTGCGCGATCAGGCGCAACCCGCGCTGAATGAGCTCTGGCGCCATGCCCGCCAGAGCCTCGGGCGAGGCGTTCGAAACGTCGATCTTCACCATGTCGACCAGGTCGAGCAGCGCGGCGCCGTTGATGCCGGCGGCGTAGTCATCGAGCGCGATGTGATGACCGCGTGCCCGCAGGGTGCGTATGCCCTCGAGCAGCTCGTGGTCGTTGGGTACGTCCTCGACGACTTCGATCACGACGCGCTCGGCGTGCAGCGACGGCGCCGACGGGCTGACCAGCACCTCGCGCGGGTAGTTGATGTGTACGGGCAGGCCGCCGGCGAGGCGATCGAGCCCGATCTCGAGCGCGGAGTCCGCGACGACCTTGAGCGCGGTGCTGCGCGCATCGAGCGCGGCGGCCCGCGCGGCGGCCGGAGACTCCCGGTACAGAAGCTCGTAGGCGACGACCGTCATGGCCGGTCCGTAGATCGGCTGCCGGGCGATGAGGGCGACGGTGTCGGCGGCGTGCGCTGGCGCCGGTGAGGCCCCACCCGGCTGACGGGGATTGCTCGGCTCGTGAACGGGTACTCGTTCGGCTCGCGCCTTGGTCATGATGTCTTCCGCAACGCCTACCTGGCTCAAGAAGTTGTCGGCAGACAGGGTAGCGGTCCGAAGAGTTGCAAGCCGAGCACCGCTGCTCACCTTGTGCGAGGGGAGGCGCCAGACTATGTCAAGTCGCTGCTCGTCACACGATCCTGAGATCGGTCGCCTCCGACCCCGGAAACACGCGCTCGAGCTGGGGCGTGGACAGCCCCCACACACCGCGGAACAGGCCGCCGAGAACCGCCCGATAGTCGCCGAGCGGATAGCCGTCGGGCATCTGGGGACAAACGCTCGAGCCGGTCTCAGGGTGACATGACGAGGAGCTCGAACGATCCGGGCTCGATGCGCGGGCGCGGGTACGGCTGGTCCTTGGTCGGCTGCGCGGGCGGCCCGAACCTGGCCGTCACCGAGAACACCCGGTGCATCTTCTCATCGACCGCGACCGTGCGGGCACCGGCGCGCGTCGCCAGCGTCTGCACCACGCTGAACTCCTGCGGCGAGTCCTCGTGGACGATGGTGAGGTTGCCTTCGCCCGCCGTCGCGAAGGCGAGGCCGCGGGTAGCGTCGAAGGCGACACCGTCGACGCGTGCGCCGATCGGCTCACGGGCAACCACCTGGCCCGTCGCCGCATCGACAATGACCATGATCTTGTTGGAGCAGACACTGAAGAGGCGGGCATGTGCGCGGTCGATCGCAAGTCCCGAGGGCTCCTCGCATCCGCTGAGCGGCCAGGTGGCGCTGATCTTGAGCGCCTTGGGATCGATCATGGCGAGGGCGTTGCGGTCCTCGAGGTTCACGTACACGTGACCCGCGCCGTCGGTGGCCGCGAATTCAGGCTTGGCATCGACGGGGAGGGTGCCGACGACCTCATTGGTGGCGGTATCGATCGCGGTGACGTTGCGGCCCCGCCCATTGAAGGTGAAGACCCGCCTGCTGAACGGATCGTAGAGGATCGCGTCGGGATTCGCGCCGGTCACTTTGATCGTCGCGACGCTCTTGAGTGTGTGCAGATCGAACACCACCACGCTGTCGGCGCGCCCGGCGCTCACGTAGCCGCGTCCCAGATCCTGGGCGATCGCCACCCCGTGGACTCCCGGGGTATCCGGGATCTCTCCGACCACGGCGAGGCTCGCTCCGTCGACCACCTGCACGCGGGTGCCGTGCGTCACAAACAGGCGGCCACCGGCCGCATCAAAGCTGAGATAATCCCAGCCCTCATCGCCGGGGAGCGGCACCTCGCGGGCGAGCTGATAGTGCGCGGCTGAGCCGCCTTCGGCGGCCTGCGCGTACGCGGGGAATCCGCATGAGGTGGCCGAGGCAGTGACGAGAGCACACAGTGCGATGACGGTTTTCACGACCCGGGCCTCCTGCGACACGATTCTCATGCTCATCGTGGGGGCCGTCATGCTAGCGCAGGCCGCCTGCGCCACCTATACCGCCCGGCCGCTCGATCCGGCCACGAGTCGTGCGCAGCTCGAGGCCCGCAGTCTGCGCGATCCCGTGCTCGGCGAGCGCGTGAGGGCACTCGTGCCCGGTGAGCAAAATACGCCTCCCGCGGGCGGTTGGGGCGCGGCCGAGCTGCTCGTTGCGGCGGTCCATTTCAACCCGAGCCTCGCGGAGGCGCGCGCGCATCTCGCGACAGCGCTGGCCGCG
>Ga0335081_10002567_pt1 | contig 28601 bp, 24 predicted proteins | sample Lox_Sample_35_FD_206713 | JGI IMG/M metagenome (GOLD analysis project Ga0335081, IMG submission 206713) | Soil microbial communities from Loxahatchee National Wildlife Refuge, Florida, United States - Lox_Sample_3.5 | ecosystem: Environmental > Terrestrial > Soil > Wetlands | place: USA...
GCGGTGACTCTTGGGAATGAGCATCAGCGCGCCGTTGATCGGCATCACCTCATCCAGGAACACCGCGATGTTCATCGCCCGCGGCTCCGGCATGCCGTCGTCACGCGCCCAGGTGCCGTAGTCCTGGTGCCATTGCCACACGTCGCCCTCGAAGGCTGCTTTGGCGTTGATCTTGAATTGATGGACGTAGACATCCTCGCCGAATAGTTGCCGCAGCGGCTCGATCAGCCGCGGATGGCTCGCCAGCAAACGGAACGTTTCGTTGAAGGTATGCGCGGCGAAGGCGGTGCGCGGGGCGCCCGATTTCTCGCGCCAGATTTCCTGGCGGTCGAGCTTGAGGATCGCTTCGGCATCGTCGCGCAGAAGCGCGATTTCCTCCTCGTTGAAGCAGTTCGGGAAAAACAGATAGCCGAGTTCGTCGAACTGTTTGAGCTCTGAGGGGCTGAGCGTCATGGTGCGCTTCCTGGCGTTCCTGAGGCTAATTTTATTCAGTTTAGCCCAAAGCGTGCATGTGTTCTATGTGCCGCGGAACTGAGGCTTGCGCTTGGCATGGAAGGCTTCGACGCCTTCGCGGAAATCGTCGGACTGCCGCAACCGGCTGTAGCTGTGGCCTTCCAGCTCGATCGCGGCCTGGAGATCGGTGTCTTCACTGGCGTTTAGCAGCGCTTTCGCCGTGCGCTGCGCCAGAGGCGAGAACGTGCGCAGTTCATCGACCAGAGCATCGGTCGCCATTTCGAGCTTGTCGTCGGAGACGCAATCGGTCGCGATGCCCCAATCGTAAGCCTGCTTGGCGGTCAACCGCTTGGAGCGCATCACGATATCCTTGGTGCGAGTGATGCCGATGATCTTTTGCAGGCGGGCGGACCCCCCTGAACCAGGGATCTGCCCAAGCCGCTGTTCCGGAAGCGCATAGAGGCAAGTCTCGGACGCGATGCGAAAATCGCACGCCAGCGAAATTTCAAAGCCGACGCCGAAGCAATAGCCGCGATTGGCGGCGATGACCGGCTTCGTACAGCGCGCCGGCGCGGCGATGTTCCACGCCAGTTTGGAAACGTGTTCCGGAGAAGCGTGCAGAAAGCCCGCGATATTGCCGCCGGAGGAAAAATGCTCACCGGCTGCGCGCAGCACGATCACGCGCACGCGCGCATCTTCGTCGAGTGCCTCGAATACGAGGCGCAGCTGATCGCGTTGCTCCATCTCGATGACATTGAGCGGCGGCCGGTCGAGCACGATGTCGGCGCGCTCGCGCGCGCCGTCGATCTCGACACGAAAGCCGTCGAGCTTCTCTAAGCGCGGATCCGAAAAATGAGACGACAAATCATTCATGCCGCCGTTCCTCGCTGGCGCGGCGCTGCGGCCGGCTCCGGTGTGTAATCGCCGGCGGCGAGCTTGCGGCGCAAGAGTTTGCCGACCGGCGATTTCGGGATTTCGGTGACGAAGATATAACGGCGCGGTCGCTTGAAATTGGCAAGGCCGGAGGCGCGGCAGAAGGCGTCAAGCTCCTCAGCTTCGATCGCCGCGCGGCGTTTGACGAAAGCGGCAATGATCCTGCCCCAGCGTTCGTCAGGCAATCCGACCACGGCGACCTCCGACACCGCGGCGTGCAGCGACAGACAGGATTCGATCTCTACCGGAGAGACATTTTCGCCTCCGGTAATGATCATGTCGTCGACCCGGCCGGTGACGAAGACGTCGCCGTCGGAATCGATGAAACCGGTGTCGCCGGTGAAATACCAACCCTGCCGCAGCGCCTTGGCGTCGGCATCCGGACGACGCCAGTAGCCGTCGAAGGATTCATCGCCGGCAAGAAGCGCAATGATCTCGCCTTCCTCGCCGGGCGCGGCCAGTTCGTCGACGGATTTGGCGCCGAGTTTTACCACGCGCACCATCTGATTGATCCCGGCGCGACCGGCGGATCCGGGCTTTGCCGACGCGTTCTGCTCGATAGTGAACGTGTAGATCTCTGACGAGCCGTAATGGTTGACGAACAAATCCGGCCGGAACGCCGCCTGCAACTTCTTGAGCAGCCCGTCCGTCATCGGCGCACCGGCAAACCCGAGCTTGCGCACTGAACTGGTATCGGTTTGGGCGAACAGCGAATGATGCACGAGGTCGTGATAGAGCGTCGGCACCAGATAGAGGTTGGTCACGCGTTCGGTCGCAATCAACCGCAAGGCTTCCCCGGGCTCGAACCGGCGCAAGCAAATAAAAGCGCCGCCGACAAGCGACATTGCCAAGAGCGAGCGTACGCCCATCGTGTGATAAAGCGGCATGACGCCCAGCGTGCGCTCGCCGCGGCCGTAAAGATTTTGCGCGGCGTGCGCCAAGGCGGCCGCGCGCTCGGCGCGCTGCCGTCGCGGAACGCCCTTCGGCCGTGCCGTCGTGCCGGAGGTGTAGAGCATCACCGACCAGGCCTCAGTGTCGGCGCGAGGCCGCACGTCGGGCGCGTCGCTGTCGGTGAGAGCGGCGAATGGCGTGGCCCCCGGCGAAACGGTGTCGAGCGCAATGCGCGGCAGTCGCTGCGACAGTTGCGATCCGCTAACCGCGGCCGCGGACGTTTCCTCATAAACAACCGCCTTGGCCTCGGCGTCGGCTAGAAAGAAATCGAGCTCGCCTGCCGTCGATCGCCAGTTCACCGGCGTGATGATCACACCGGCAAATTGGCAGGCCCAATGCAGGGTGGCGGCTTCCCAGCGATTCTGCAGTGCGGTCACGATGTGATCGCCGGGCGCGAGTCCGAGCGAATCGAGGCCGGCGACTAGGGCCGAGATGCGCCGGTACCATTGCGCATAGGTTAAGCGCAGCTCACCATCGACGATGGCAAGTGCGTTCGGATCCCGCGCAACGCTGCCGACAAAGCTTAGACCAAGGTCGAGCATGCAACACCGGAACGGCGATTGTTACCGCGCCGGACATGATAGGCCATCGTCGCGCGCTGACAAAACCGCGCCGAGGCGGGGTCGCGAGCCCCCTTTTAGCCTGACTGTATTACTCGCGGGTCGGAAACAGTGCCGCCGGGAAATCGGCCGCCGAGCGGCGCGGGCGTTCGCGCGGCGTGTAGCCCGGATGCGGATTTGGATCCGGCTCGACCGCCCGCCGGTAGAGATGCCAGGTCGCATGCCCGAGCACCGGCATCACCACCGTGAGACCGACAAAGAACGGAATCGAGCCGATCACCAACAGCGCGGCGACGATCAATCCCCACAGCGCCATCGGCAACGGGTTCGCCGCCATAACCCGAAGCGATGTGTACACCGCGACCGCGGCGCCGACGTCGCGGTCGAGCAGCAGCGGAAATGAAATCGCACTGATGGAGAGCACGAGCGCGGCGAACAGAAAGCCGATCCCGGTGCCGACCGCGATGAGGGTCCATCCGCGCCGCGTGGTCAACACATCGTGGATGAATTGCATGATCGAAGCCGGCGGCGAATAGCCGAATATTGCGATATAGAGTGCTTCGGCGACCACCAGCCAGATCAGAAACAGCGCCATCAACAGCACACCGAGCGCGATGATCGCGCCGAGCGAAGGCGAATGCAGTACATCGAGCGCATGGCCTGTCGAACTATCGAGTCCGGTTTCGCGACGCCGGCTCAATTCGTAGAGACCGATGGCGGCAAGCGGTCCGACCAAAGCGAAACCTGCGGCGATCGGGAACGCCAGCGGCAACAGCGACAGTGAATTTCCCAAGGTGAGGCCGATCAGAAAAAGTCCAAGCAAAGGATAGATCACGCACAAAAACACCGCGTGGCTGGGCACCGCGGTGAAATCGTCGATGCCTCGGGTCAGGGCAAAATAAATATCTGCCGACGAAATGCGGCGAACGACCGGTTGCGCAGGACTCGTCGTTGCGCCGACAAGAATGTGCGAATTGGCCATGGACGCTCCTCCTGAACTTATTGGTGGGGCGCGCCACGGGCCCAAAGGTTTCGGCGAGCGGCCCGCGAGCGGCCCGAGCTATGCCGGAGCATGATTCTTTTGCCGCAGCGGATATTCCCGCAGGAACGAAGCATGCTCGTCGTGGCGGGATCATGGCATTTTGCAGCGATCCGCGCATCCCTGAACGCGCGCGACGGTTGTCTGGTTCAATTCACATTCCGGTGTGTGCCGGGTGCCCGGGCTCCATAACGAAAAGGGCCCCCGATCCGGGAGCCCTTTCGGCCTGTTCACCGCACCGAACTAGTCGCGGTGAGCCACGCTAGCGCCAATGGCTAGTGATGATGGAAGCGGACGTGGCCGCCATGCCAGCGACCATGCCAACCACCCCAGCCGCCGCCGACCACGATGTCAGGACCGCCATAGTAGTCGTAGTAGCCGCACGGATAGCCGTAATAACCGCAATCATAATATGCGGGCGCGCCGACTCCGACGCCCACGTCAAACGGTCCCGCGTAGAATCCCACCTGCGCCATTGCAGGCGCCGCGGCGGCCGCCGTTAACAGGGCCGCCGTACCAATTCCAAGCGCAAGCTTTCTCATTATCTCCTCCTATTCCTGTTGCGCTCAGAGAGAAACGCGAAGCGGCGCGACCACGTTCCCCGGAACACGCTTTCAACGCAGGAACTTGCATGAACAATATTTTAGAAAATAATTTGGAACCGTCTGCGCAGAGGCTCTTCACTCGGCCGCAAGTGGCAGCGCTTCCTGCGGCTGTTGTGGTCCTTCTTTATCGCCACGCAACCATGTCTGGAACCGGTCGAGGTAAAGATAAATCACCGGCGTGGTGAACAACGTCAATACTTGGCTCAATGCGAGGCCGCCGACCATCGAATAACCGAGCGGCTGGCGAAGTTCGGACCCGGCGCCATGGCTGAACATCAGCGCAAGGCCACTCAATAATGCGGTCATCGTCGTCATTACAATCGGCCGGAATCGGAGCAAGCACGCTTGCCTGATCGCCTCGCGTGGCTCCAGGCCCGCGCGCTCGCGATTGATCGCGAAATCGACCAGCATGATGCCATTTTTCTTCACGATGCCGATGAGCAGAATGATGCCAACGATGCCGATCACCGACAGGTCGAAACCGCCTGCCCACAGCGCCAACAGCGCGCCAACGCCGGCCGATGGCAGTGTCGATAAGATCGTCAGCGGATGAATGTAACTCTCATAGAGCACGCCAAGAATGACATAGACGACCACAAGCGCAGCGGCGATGAGGACCGGCTCATTCGACAGTGCCGCCTGAAACGCCTGCGCGTTGCCCTGGAAACTGCCGATCAGCGATTGCGGCATCCCGATATCGGCCGCCGCACTATTGATGGCCTCGACTGCTTGGCCCAGTGCTGCGCCCGGCGGCAGATTGAACGTCAAAGTCACCGCCGGGAACTGTCCGGAATGCGAGACCAGAAGCGGGCCTATATGAGCGGTATCAACCCGCACTACGGTCGACAGCGGGACCAATTGTCCGTTGGTCGGCGCCTTGATGTAAAGGTCGTCCAGCGTTCGCAGTTTGCCCTGCAATTCAGGCAGCACCTCGAGCACGACATAATAAGAATTGTTGGTGAAATATTGCGTCACCTGATCCTGGCCGAAAGCGGCGTTGATCGTGGCATCAATCTGCTGCGGCTGAATGCCGAAGCGCGCGGCGGCGTCGCGATTGATGGTGATGGTGAGCAGCGGCGCGCTGTTCTGGGCGTCAGTGGCGACATCGGCCAATTCCGGCAGCGTTTTCAGCTTCGCGGTCAGGCGCGGCGCCCAGGTGTCGAGCTCATGCAGGTCGGGATCTTGCAACACGTATTGGAATTGACCGCGGGCGATGCGTCCGCCGACCGTGATGTCCTGTGCCGGTTGTAGGAACAGCCGCACGCCGGGAATCTCCGCCAGTTTCGGACGCAGCCGATCGATGATCTGCGATGCCGAAGCCTTACGGTCGTCGCGCAGTTTCAATCCGATGATGAACCGGCCGGTATTCTGCGTATTGCCGTAGCTTGGACCGAAGAACGAACCGAAATCGGCGACGTCCGGATCGGTTGCGATGACGTCGGAAAGTTGGCGCTGAATCTGCCGCATCTTTTGCGGCGAGACATCCTGTCCGGCTTCGGAGATGCCAAGAATCATGCCGATGTCCTGAACCGGGAAGAAGCCTTTCGGCATCATCACGAACATCACGCCGGTGATGGCGACCGTGGCAAGGAATACCATCAGAGTCGTAAACTGATGCCGCAACACGAGGTCCAGGCCCCGTCGATAGCGGTCGAGAACGAAATCGAACCCGCGCTCGATGATCCGGTAAAGCCGGCCGTGCTCGCGGTCGTGCTCACTGACTAGAAACCGCGAGCACAACATCGGCGTCAATGTCAGAGAAACGACGACGGAAACGACGATCGAAGCCGTTACCGTGATGGCGAATTCGTGGAATAGCCGCCCAACGATGCCGCTCATCAGCAACAGCGGAATGAAAACAGCGATCAGCGACACGCTGATCGATAGAACCGTAAATCCGATCTCGCGGGCGCCCTTGATCGCCGATTGCAGCGGCGTCGTGCCGGCCTCCAGGTGGCGGAAGATGTTCTCGACAACGACAATGGCGTCGTCGACCACGAAACCGACCGCGATGGTCAATGCCATCAATGACAGATTGTCGAGGCTGAAGCCGGCCAGATAAATGATGGCAACGGCGCCAAGCAGCGACAACGGCACTGCGGCGCCGGGGATCAGCGTGGCGTGGATGCTGCGAAGGAACAATAGAATGACGAGCACGACTAGAACGCAGGACAAGGCCAGCGTGAACTCGACATCTTTGACCGAGGCGCGAATGGTCTGGGTGCGATCAACGATCGTGGTCAGATGAATGCCTGGCGGGATCAGGGAATGCATGCGCGCCAGCGCCGTTTTTATGTTGTCGACCGTATCGATCACATTCGCGCCCGGTTGCTTGAACACCAGCAGCATGACCGCGGTCTGCTCGCGATGCAGTGCACCGAGCGTGATGTCCTGTGGGCCCGAAATCGCTTGGCCGAGGTCGCTGATGTGAATCGGCGCGCCATTACGATAGTCGACGATGACCTTGTTGTAGGCTTCCGGGTCGGTCAGCTGATCATTCGCCGCGATGGTGAAGCTCTGTTGAGGCCCGAGCATCGCGCCTTTGGCGGCATCGGTCGTGGCGCTGCCGATCGCCGTGCGCACGTCCGCGAGCGTCAGCTGGCGCGCGGTCAGCTTGGCCGGATCGACTTGCACCCGAATGGCGGGACGTTGCTGGCCGCCGATAATCACCTGCGCCACGCCCGCAATCTGTGAGATCTGCTGAGCGACGACGTTCTCGGCGAAATCGTCGACCTTGGTGAGCGGGATGGTGTCCGAATTCGCCGCCACGATCAGGATCGGCGAGTCGGCCGGATTGACCTTGCGGTAGGTCGGCGGCGTGGAGAGGTTTTTAGGAAGCTGAGCACCTGCCGCCGTTATTGCCGCCTGAACGTCCTGCGCGGCGCCGTCGATGTTGCGATTAAGATCGAATTGCAACGTTACCACGGTCGAACCCAGCGAACTCACCGAACTCATCTGCGAAACGCCGGCGATCTGGCCGAATTGCCGCTCCAGCGGCGTCGCCACGGTCGCGGCCATGGTTTCGGGACTGGCGCCGGGGACGGTTGCAAGCACCTGGATGGTCGGGAAATCGACCTGCGGCAACGGCGCCACCGGCAACAGCGGGAAGGCGACGATGCCGACCAGCGCCAACGCGGCCATCAACAATGACGTGGCGATCGGCCGCCTGATGAAAATTTCCGAAAAATTCATCAGGAATTATCCGGCTGCTTCGCCACGGGTGTTTTTGGCGATCGAATCGCGACATGGATCCCGGCATCGAGGCGTGATTGTCCGTCGACAACGACGGTCTCGCCGGCATTAAGGCCCTTGGTGGCAATGACGATGTCTTCGTCCGCCTGGAACGCTTCGATCGGCCTCTGCTCGACTGTTTCGTCAGGCTTCACGATCCAAACGTAAAAGCCCTCAGGACCGCGCTGCAGCGCGACCGCCGGTATCGTGACTACGTTCTTGCGCGTGGTGATGAGCAAGCGCACGCGCACAAATTCGCCCGGCCACAGCCGCTGGTCTTCGTTCGGGAACTCTGCCTTTAGCTGAATCGTGCTGGTGGTCTGATCGATCTGATTGTTAATCAGCAGGAGTTTGCCTTCGGCGAGTTGGTTTTTGCCGTCCTGATCGAACGCCGACACCTTGACCTCACCGCGCAGCATCGCCTCGCGGACTAGTCCGAGATAGCTCTGCGGCAGCGTGCAAATCACTGTGGTTGGCTTGATCTGCGTGAGCACCGTGAGTGGACTGGCGTCGGTGGTGTGAACGATGTTGCCGATGTCGATCTGGCGGAAGCCGACCACGCCGTCGATCGGCGCAGTTATGGTCGCGTAATCAAGTTGCGTCTGCGCCGCCTCGATGGCGGCCTGATCGGCATCGATGGTCGCTTTGTTCGTGTCGACTTTGGCCTGCTGCAAATCGACGTTCTGCTGGGTCTCGAAACTCTTGAGCGCCAAGGCTTTAAATCGTGCCAAGTCTTTCTGCGCAGCAATCAATTGCGCCTCGTCCTGACTCTTTTTCGCTATCGCCTGATCGAGCGCGGCTTTGAGCGGCGCCGGATCGATCTTGGCGAGGACGTCGCCTTGATGGACCTCCTGACCCTGGCGGAAATTGATCGAGACGATTTGGCCGTTGACCTGAGCGCGGATGGCAACGGTGTTGAGCGCCTGGACCGTTCCCAGCGCATGAGAATAAATCGGCACGTCACGGTCGGTCGCTTCAGTGACCGTTACCGGGACCACCGACCGGGCGGCAGTTTGCGCGGCTTGCGAACTCGTGTGCCGCCAAAAAATAATGGCGGCGGCCAAGGACGTGAACGCAATCCCCGCAACAATGAAAAAAATCCGTCGGGAATCTCGCCCGGTCATACGCATTCCCATGGGCGTAGCTATAGCTTGCTTTCCATAGCGCTCAAACGGCGAATTTACGCGAAATCCGGGCTTTTCCCGGCCGCGCGGGCGCCGTGTGCCGCACTATAGCGGCTTGAGAATGAGTGGCGCATTAAACTTAATTAAGATAGCGCCGCCTTCTCATTAACGGCGTCGATTCAACGCCGCAGGCGAAGCCAAGTTCTTAAGCCCGGTTCGCTCCGGCAATGGATTTGTTGATCTTGCTGACCCGACCCGTCCCGTGCCGGCGGGCTCCTTAGAGCCGCCGGATCAGCCCGGCGATGGCGGCTATGACAGCAAACACGAGCAACACCGGGAACCAGATCAGCGCAGCGCCAATCAGCGCCAGCAGCAAGACGCCGCCAAACAGTACGATCATGAGCAACAGCAGCGCAAAGCCAAGCGGCCCGATGCGGCTGACATAGATTCGGTGCGTGCTGCGGCGCTCGTTAAATCCGTAATTCGGCGGCCAGCGCGAATCCCGGCTGGGCCAATCACTACCCGGCGGAATGATTTCAGGCTCTCGGCGCGGCCGCTCGGGCTGGTCTTCATTGCTTGGCATGTCGATCCGGGTGGCGGCGCCGCGATCAAGGTAGCGGCGGCAATGCCTGGGCGGTTCTCTCGTGATGGTCGTGGAGAAATTTTGCCAATTGCTCGCGCAAGCTCTCGTCCTGTTCGCCTTGGTGACCGAGCAGCACGGCGCGCTCGAATAATTGCTGCTGCAGATCTTGCGGCAATTCGCTCCACAAATCGGCGACGGCAGCACCGAGCACGAGAAAATAGCGTCCGGCAATGTCGTTGACGACTTGATCGGAATGCTTGTTCATTGACGAACTCATAACTCAAGACGGGGCGCGTTGGCTCAATCGACCTTGGATTGCGCGGCATTATTCAAAAAGCCGAGGGCGCCATCAGCTATACTGAGCTTGCTGCCAACTTAAAACAATAGCCGGCAGCTTTGTTCCGATCGTCATCGTCCGCCGCCGGCCGCGGGGGTCGTATTGACCTGTTCTTTGGCGAAGCCCGCGGTCGCGGCATAGCCGCGCACGATGGCTTTGCGTTGCTCATAAGAGAGGACGGCGTCGATATCGGTAAATCCGTCAGGTGCGCGTTCTTCGACTGCGTCGATGACGCCTTCCGGTCCGCCGGTTCGATTCATTTGCACAATTTGTGCCGTCGGCGGCAAGCGGTCGCGCTCATAGGCCCACAACGCTTGCATGGGATGCTCGGCGGCAATCAAATGGTCGGCAAGGGCGCGGGCGTCGAGAATGGCCTGGGAGGCGCCGTTCGAACCGACCGGATACATCGGATGTGCGGCATCGCCGAGCAGCGTTACGCGCCCAAATGACCAGCGCGGCAGCGGATCGCGGTCGCACATCGGATATTCCCAAAATTCCGGCGTCGCTGCGATCAAGGCTTGCGCATCGACGTGGCGAATTTCGAATCGCCGTATGTGCGGCTCCAGTTCTTCGACCCGCCCCGGGCGCGACCAATCCTCCTTGCGCGGCGGCGGTGTCGAGCCGTCGCCGATCTTGGCCACCACGGCCCAGTTGGTGAGCCGCAGATCCTCGCGCGCGCCTTCGGCGATCGGATAGACAACGAGTTTGGCCGCCATGCCGCCAGCCACGATCATGGAGCGGCCGGTTAAGAATCGCGGCCATCCGGTCGCGCCGCGCCACAGCATGGCGCCGTTCCAGCGCGCAGGGCCCTCACTGGGATAAAGCGCTTCACGCACCGCCGAATGAATGCCGTCGGCACCGACCAAGATGTCGCCGTAAGCGGTGGCGCGGTGCGCGCCGGTGCGGTCAAAAAAATAAGCGGCGACGCCGGACTCATCCTGGAGGAAGGCGCCGAGGCGATGGCCGGTATGGATATGCTGCTCGCCGATCCGTTCGCGGACGGCATCGTGGATCGCGCCCTGCAGCCGGCCGCGATGGATCGAAAACTGCGGCACGTCATAGCCGGCGTCGAGCCCGCGCGGTTCGCGCCAGATCTCCTGACCGAAGCGATTGGTATAGAGCAGCTCATAGGTGCGGATCGCGACCGCATCGAGCCGTTGCAAAAGCCCGAGCGCAGCGAGCTCCTTGATCGCATGCGGCAGCGTATTGATGCCGACTCCAAGCTCGCGGATCTGGTCGGATTGCTCGAACACCTCGCATTGGATGCCGCGCGCGTGCAGCATCAATGCGGTGGTGAGCCCGCCGATCCCGCCGCCTGCGATGATCACTTTCATGATTGTCAGATGTCGGAAATCAGACGTCAGAAATCAGAATATCAGATTACCGCGTCTCCGACCTCCGATCTCTGGCATCCGACTTATTCTGGCTGGATCCCGGCCTTGCGGATCACGTCGCCCCAGCGCTGCGTCTCTTCCTTCACGAAAGCACTCGCCTCGGCCGGCGTGCCGCCGCCGGGGCCGATACTCAGCGCGGCAAAGCGCTCTACGAGGCCAGGATCGCGCATTGCCGCATTGGCGGCGGCATTGAGCTTGGCGATGATTTCGGGCGGTGTTTTCGGCGGTGCGGTAATTGCGTGCCAGGTATCGGAGATGCAGCCGTGGACGCCGACCTCATCCAACGTCTGAATATCCGGCAGCGACGGCACGCGCTCCTTGACGGTAACGGCAAGAATCCGAGCGCGTCCCGATTTGTGCAATTCGAGCGAAGTGGCGAGCTCATTGAACATCAGGTCGACATTGCCAGCGAGCAGATCGTTGACCGCGGGCGCAGTGCCCTTATAGGGCACGTGCGTCAGCTTGGTGCCGGTGATTGACTGAAACAGTTCGGCAGTGGTGTGCGAAGTGGTGCCGATGCCCTGCGAGGCATAGTTGATCTTGCCGGGATTGGCTTTGGCGTAAGCGATCAGCTCGGCCACGGTCTTGGCCGGGAAATCCTTGCGCACCAGAACGACGTTTGGCACGTGCGACATGATCGCGACCGGAACGAGCTCGGCCGGAGTATAGTTGAGCGACTTATAGAGGAATGCGGCGGTTGTTATCGGCGCCGGCTGCGAAGCGAGCAGCGTGTAGCCGTCCGGTTCAGCCTTGAACACCGTTTCGGCAGCGAGGCTGCCGCTCACCCCCGGCTTGTTCTCGACGATGAGCGGCTGGCCGAGTGCTGCACGCATTTTATCGGTGACGATCCGGGTGACGGTATCGACGCCGCCGCCCGCGGGCACCGACACGATCACCCGGATCGGATGATCGGGAAACTCGGCGGCGCTTGCCGCCGTGGCCGCAACCAGCGGCAGCGCTGCTCCGAACGATAGGACGATGACCGAGCGCCGCAACATCAAAACCCTCCAAAATTGCATCGCGCATGCCATAGCGCAGATCGGCCGTTGAGTCCCGCGGCGTGCTGCCGCTACAAGTACGGCAGGGGAGGAGCGCCACATGAACAAGCTCGATTTCATTCTTGAAGAATTAGTCACCGCCAACCGCATTCTGGCCAATGAGGGCATCGTCGATTCGTTCGGCCATGTCAGCGCGCGGCATCCGGACAATCCCAAGCATTATCTGTTGTCGCGCGCGCGGGCGCCCGAGCGCATCGAGCGCAGCGACATCGTCGAATACACGCTCGACGGCGAGGCCATCGAGAAGAATGCGCCCGCCCCGTATATGGAGCGCTTCATCCACGGCGCGATCTATGAGGCGCGGCCGGACGTGCATGCAGTCGTGCACAATCATTCGCCGAGCGTCATTCCGTTTGGCGTCACCGGGAAAAAGCTCAAACCCTTTCTGCATCTGTGCGCCCATATCGGCCATGACGTGCCCACCTGGGATTCGCGCGACAAGTTCGGCGACACGACGTTATTGGTGAGCGACATGGCGATGGGCCGCGACATGGCGCGGCTTCTGGGCGAGCGCCCGACGACACTGATGCGCGGTCATGGCGCCACGGTCGTCGGCCGTACTGTGCGTCATGCCGTATTCGTCTCGGTCTATCTTGAGGTTGCGGCGAAGCTGCAGATGCAGGCCATGCCGCTCGGCGAAATCAAATTCTTAAGCGCCGGCGAGATCGAGCAGATCGTCGGGCGGCTGAACGATTACTCGCTCAATCGCGCCTGGGAAAATTGGGCGCGGCGCGCTGGGCGCCAGATGCAGGAGAGCTAGGTCGCCTTACTGTCCGATCGGCTCAGCACGGTCATTGCGAGGATTCCAAAGAGTGACGAAGCAATCCAGATCAATATCACGCTGGATTGCTTCGCTTCGTTCGCAATGACGAGCGTCGTCGCAAACAATTTCGTCGTCGTGAAATAGAGAGCGCCTACGACGGGCAATTAATAAGAAGCCTGCCGCAGCAATCACATGTGGCCGGAGGGTGATTGGCTACGGCACCGCCGCTGACGGCCTCCACTTCATCCAGCGTAAGCTCTCTTAGGTCGCTGTTGGGACCATTTGCGCATTGTTGATCATAACTAGGATTTCCTTGCGTAGCGCACGCCGTGATTAGCAGTGCCAATTTATATTCTAAGAGGAACGGCTCAGAGAAAATCGAGATTTCAGATGCCAGAGCGAAATATTTTCAATCGAGATGAAAATCAGAACGCCCGCTGCCGCCGCATCGGGCGCAGCCTATCGGCGCGCTTAGGGCGAGACCCATGACCTTGGGTGGTTAGAGCTTGCAATGATCCCGGGTCTGCGGCGCACCATTTCATGCTGCGCTGCGCCTGGGAAATCCATTCACTACTCCGCCGCCAGCCGCACCTCCGGCGCTGCGGCGCGGACTTCGGCATCGACGCTTTTTTCGTATTTGGTGAAATTGTTTTGGAACATGCCGACGAGCTTGCGCGCGGTGGCGTCGAACGCGGCTTTGTCCTTCCAGGTTTTCATCGGATAGAGCAGATGCGGTTCGACGCCGGGCACCGATGTCGGCACCGCGAAACCAAAATAAGGATCGGTGCGGTAGCTCGCATTTTTCAGTGAGCCGTCAAGCGCGCCAGTCACAAGCGCACGCGTCGCCTTGATCGGCATGCGCCGGCCGACGCCGTAAATGCCGCCGGTCCAGCCGGAATTGACCAGCCAGCAATCGACATCGTGCTTCTTGATCATGTCGCGCAACAGGTTGCCATATTCGGCGGGCGGCCGCGGCAAGAACGGTGCGGCAAAACAGGTCGAGAATTCCGGCTCGACACCGACCAGGCCCTTTTCCGTGCCGGCGACCTTGGCGGTGTAACCGGAAAGGAAATGATACATCGCCTGCGCCGGCGTGAGCTTGGCAATCGGCGGCATCACGCCGAATGCATCGGCCGTCAAAAAGATGATGTTCTTGGGCTGTCCGGCGCAGCCGCTGCGCGAGGCGAGCGGCATGAATTCGATCGGATAGGCGGAACGGGTGTTTTCAGTTCGCTTGTCACTCTCGAAATCGCAAACGCGGGTATCCGGATCGAAAATGACATTTTCCAACACCGCGCCGAAGCGGTTGGTCGCGGCATAAATCTCCGGCTCGGCTTCTTCGGACAGATTGATGCATTTGGCGTAGCAGCCGCCCTCGAAATTGAACACGCCCTCCTCGCTCCAACCATGCTCGTCGTCGCCGATCAACGTGCGGTTCGGATCGGCCGACAGCGTCGTCTTGCCGGTGCCGGACAGCCCGAAGAACAGGGCCACATCGCCGGCTTTGCCGACATTGGCCGAGCAATGCATCGGCATCACCCCTTGCGCCGGCAGATAGAAGTTGAGCGTGGTGAACACTGATTTTTTCATCTCGCCGGCATAGGACGAGTTGCCGATCAGGATGATCTTCTTGGTGAAGTCGATGGCGATAACCGTGTCGCTGCGCACACCGTGGCGCGTCGGGTCGGCCTTAAAGGTCGGCAAATCGACGATGGTAAGGTCCGGAACGAAATCGGCCAGTTCGAAAATATTGGGCCGGATCAGCAATTGGCGAATGAACAAAGAATGCCAGGCAAGCTCGGTGAAGACGCGCGTTTTTATCCGGTATTTCGCGTTGGCGCCGCCATAGAGGTCCTGCGCGTACAAGGACTTGCCGCGCGCATGCGCGATCATGTCGTCATAGAGCAGCTGGAAATTTGCCTGACTGAGTTTGCGATTGCCACCCCACCACACCGTATTCTCGGTGAGCGCGTCGACGACAACGTGTTTGTCCTTGGGACTGCGGCCGGTATGAACACCGGTCTCGGCGCAGAAGGCACCACCCTCCACGAGCGCGCCTTCGCCATTTCTGATTGCGTGCTCCACCAAAACGGTGTCGGGCAGATTCCAATGAACGCCGGCGAGCCCCTTGAAACCGAACTTATCGGCGCCGTGCGCGCCGTTCCTCACACCCGTTTCCACCACCTTAAGCCTCCGCTTTGGCCGCTTGCCGCGGCTGCCTCCCGGCTGTTGGTTCGCCGTTTAGATTGCCGTTTCTTGGCTCCCCGCAGAGCTGCCCGAGCGGCGGCCCCAGCTGCACTCACCTGCCTCGGCGGCGAGGGTCGCGACCCTATATCCAGACGCCTCGCTGCTGCCAAGACCAATGCATCCGGAATGCCTAACCGGCTCGCCGCCGCCACGTTCCAACGCTGCAGTGCAGCGAGATCGATCGGCGGAATATCCGTCGAATAATCAGAGGCCACGCGCCTGTTTCGCCAAATCGGCCAAAACTTCGCGCAATTGCCCAGCGGCAGTGACGCGCTGTGGAAATTCCAATCGCAACACAGCATCGCCGCAACCGAGGTCCAGTCCGTCCGGATCGAGCGCGATCACCCGCCACCGCCCCGCCGGGGCACCCAATAACTTTGTTGCGTAAAGCGCGACTGCATCGGTGTGATCGTCATTCATGTGCGCAACCGCGCTCGTTTCGATTTCGAGCAGATCGTGGGCGCCGGAAATATCGGTCATGACATCGGCCGCTGCGAGATCGGCCGCGCGGGCGAAACCAGCATTGAGATGCGCGGATTGAACAATCATGCGCCAGAGCGCAAAATCGCTAAAGCTCGCATAAAGCTCGGCCTTTGGATGCCGCGCCAGAAAACGCTGGCGCAAGCGCGCTTCGTCAGCCGCGTCACGCGCAATCTTTGCGAACCTGCCGAGCACGGTCAGCCGCGGATGCGCGAGCGGATCGCCCTTGCCGGCGGTGGCGAGCAGTACCGATGCGCGGCCGTCGGTTTCAAGATTGGCGGTATGGCTGGAAAGCCGGGATATCAGGATCAGCGGCGATCCATCGCTGTCGGTTGCGACATTGACGAGCGAGCCGAACGGATGTCCGGTGTTGCGGTCGATCGTCGCGAGCGCACCGGCGCGGACCATGCGCAGCAATTTTTTCGCTGTCGACTTGGCGTCAAAATCCGGCGTCGGAGCGGTTTCCGGCAGCCGGTCCGGCATGGCCCCCGGCAGCGGCCGATCCGGATTCGAGCGGTTTGCTTCTTTGGGGCCTCTGGATTCGGCCATAGGGGGCATTATGGGGGCTTTATTGGAGGGCGTCATCGCCTGGTTCCCACCGGTTCCCATTTAGGGGCTCTTAAAGCCTGCGGGATAGAGTGAGCCACCGTAATTGCCCCGATTTTGCCTTGTCTGGTCACACTTCTGCCCCCACATGGGGTTTCAAAGGCTTATGGGGCCGGGCTGATGATGCTGCGGCCTACTCATGTCAGATCATGTTAGAAGGCCGCCATGCCGACAATCGCTCTCGTCGACGACGACCGCAATATCCTCACCTCGGTTTCAATCGCGCTGGAAGCCGAAGGCTACCGGATCACTACCTATACTGACGGGGCTTCGGCGCTCGACGGTTTTAAGACCGCGCCGCCGGATCTGGCCATTCTCGATATCAAGATGCCGCGTATGGACGGTATGGAGACGTTGCGCCGGCTGCGGCAGAAATCCGATCTGCCGGTGATCTTTCTCACGTCGAAGGACGAGGAGATCGACGAACTGTTCGGGCTGAAGATGGGCGCGGATGATTTCATCCGCAAACCATTTTCGCAGCGCCTGCTGGTCGAGCGCGTCAAAGCGGTGCTGCGCCGTTCCGCGCCTAAAGACGGCAGCATGCCGAAGGAGGCGGACAGCAAGGTGCTCGAGCGCGGCCAACTGCGCATGGACCCGGAGCGCCACACCTGCACTTGGAAAAACGAGCCGGTGACGCTCACCGTAACCGAGTTTCTGATCCTGCAAGCCTTGGCGAGCCGCCCCGGCGTGGTGAAAAGCCGCAACGCCTTGATGGATGCGGCCTATGACGATCAGGTCTACGTGGATGATCGCACCATCGACAGTCACATCAAGCGGCTGCGCAAAAAGTTCAAAGCCAGCGACGGCGAGTTCGACATGATCGAAACGCTGTATGGTGTCGGATATCGCTTTAAGGAATAAACGCGAGCGCGTGATCCGGTAGCGCCGGCCAGCGTTTCGAAGCGAGGCGCACGCGATAAGCTTTGGAGCCTCCGCGACTAAGGTACAGGGCGCTAAGGCGGCCAAATAACAGCCGTCATACGAGCGGGCTGCGGCTAAGCGTAAGCGCAAACAGGGCTCCTGACTGGGCGGCTGACGTGCGGTAGTAATGGCGTGCGGTCTCCCGCTGGTCTTTTCCCCGCAACGGGTAGCGGTGGAGGGCAGAGGGAAGGCCGATCGAAACCCCGGCAGACGACGTGCTCGATCGAACCGCAGACGCAGAAACATCGACGGCAACTGCTGTCGAGAATCAGGACGAGAGCCAGAGCGCTGGCCTCGTCGAGGCGACGGCGCGCCATGGCGCCGGCATCGGTGCTTGGCTGGCGCGCGGCTGGCAATTCTTTGTCACCCAGAGCTCGTCAAGCCTCACCCGCCGTATTGTCGTACTTAACCTCACCGGTCTGGTGGCGCTTTCGATTGGCATTATTGTGCTGTCGCAATTTCGTGCCGGCCTCATCGACGCGCGCATCCAGAGCCTGTTGGTGCAGGGCGAGATCATCGCCGGCGCGATCGCATCGTCGGCGACCGTGGAAACCGATTCATCGATCACGCTCGATCCCGACAAGCTTCTCAATTTGCATCCGGGCGAAAGCTACGGTCCGAACGAGGACGCGCTGTACGGCCTCGATTTTCCGATCAATCCCGAGCGCGTCGGACCGATCCTGCGGCGGCTGGTTTCGCCGACCAAGACGCGCGCGCGCATTTATGATCGCGACGGCGTAATGCTCGTGGACAGCCGCAACCTGTTCGGCCGCGGCGATATCTTGCGTTACGATCTGCCGCCGCCGAGCGCCGAAAAGCCCGGGTTCTTCGAGCGCGCCCTCATCGCTCTGCGAATGTGGCTCGGGCGCGGCGATCTTCCGCTGTATCACGAGCTCGGCCCGGACGATGGCAAGGGCTATGGCGAGGTGGCGCGCGCGCTGGACGGGCATAACGCCAGCATGGTGCGCATCAACGAACGCGGTGACGTGATCGTGTCAGTCGCGGTGCCGGTGCAGCGCTTCCGCGCCGTGCGCGGCGCGCTGATGCTCTCGACCCAAGGCGCCGATATTGACGATATGGTCGAGGCCGAACGGCTTGCCATTCTCAAAGTGTTTCTGATCGCCGCGGCCGTTATGGTTGTACTGTCGATCCTGTTAGCGGGCACCATCGCCGAACCGGTGCGGCGTCTCGCCGACGCTGCCGAACGCGTTCGCCGGCGCATCCGTTCGCGTGTGGAGATTCCGGATTTTACCCGCCGCCGTGACGAGATCGGCCATCTTTCTGGCACGCTGCGCGACATGACCAATGCGCTCTACAGCCGGATCGAAGCCATCGAAAGCTTTGCCGCGGACGTGGCGCATGAGCTAAAAAACCCGCTGACCTCGTTGCGTTCGGCGGTCGAGACTTTGCCGCGCGCCAAGAGCGACGAAAGCCGCTCTCGCCTGCTCACCATCATCCAGCACGACGTCAAACGGCTCGACCGGTTGATTTCGGATATTTCCGACGCGAGCCGGCTCGACGCCGAGTTGCAGCGCCAGGAGACGGCGCCGGTCGACTTCGCCAAGCTATTGAGCACGCTGGTTGCGGTGGCAAACGAAGTGAAGCGCGAGGATTGCGTCAAAGTCACTTTGCGGTTCGAAGGCGGTTCCGGGCGCGGCTTCCAGGTCCCCGGCCATGACTCGCGTCTGGGCCAGGTCGTCGACAATTTGATCGAGAACGCGCGTTCGTTCTCGCCACCCGCTGGGACGGTTCGCGTTACCTGCCGGCGCTCACGCCACCACGTCGAGATTTTAGTCGACGATGACGGGCCCGGTGTCCGGCCCGAGGTGCACGAGAAAATTTTCGAGCGGTTCTACACTGATCGGCCACATCAGGGTTTCGGCCAAAATTCAGGTCTCGGACTGTCGATCTCGAAACAGATCGTGGAGGCCCACGGCGGTTCGATCACCGTCGAGAACCGCACCGGTCCGGTAGGCGCCGACGGCGAACCGCGCGTGCTTGGCGCGCGTTTTATCGTCCGGCTCCCGGCGCTCTGATGGCAAAAGCTGGCGGCGCGACCGTGCACGCTTCGGCGGTGCTCGTCGGCGCGCGCGCAGTCTTGATCCGCGGGCCCTCCGGGGCCGGCAAATCGCGGCTGGCATGGGAGCTGATCGAGGCCGGGCGCAGCGGTGCCGTCGCTTTTGCGAGACTTGTCGGCGACGATCGCATCCATCTTCAGGCGGCCGGCGGCCGGCTTTTGGTACGGCCAAACGACGCGCTTGCCGGACTGATCGAACTGCGCGGCGTCGGCATTCTGCGGCGCGATCATGAAGCCTGCGCGGTCGTCGGCCTTGTAGTCGATCTGGCCGCTGCGGACGCCGAACGCCTGCCCGAACGCGACGAAATCGTTCTGGAAGGCATAACAATCCCGCGTCTCGCCGTCGCACCGGCGGTTGCGGCCTTGCCCCTGGTCTTGGCCATGGTCACTTCAGGCGATGCCGTAAGGGTCTCCCAGGCGATGTAGGAGCGGCACAAAGCCCGGATTGGCAATTGATTAACCATAATGTTCCATGACTCGGCGCGGCGCTCGTTCTTGACGCGCGAGCGATTCTGGCCGCTTTGGCCGGATGCCGTGCCGGCGGAACCCCCTCGTTACCGCGATGCAACAACCCCCGCAGCTTGCCCAGAATGCCTCTTGCGCCGGGGCTTTAGATAGTCATGATGAGCACCCTTTCGTGCGGCGCAACCGGGGCGCGCCCGCGGGGAGTTCCATGATTGGTCTTGTGTTGGTCACCCACGGGCGGCTTGCTGTCGAGTTCCGCGCCGCGCTGGAGCACGTTGTCGGTCCGCAGGGCCAAATCGAAGCAATAACCATCGGCCCCGACGACAACGTCGAGGAGCGCCGCAAGGACATCATTGAAGCGGTGCGGCGGGTCGACAGTGGTGATGGCGTCGCCATCCTGACCGATATGTTTGGCGGCACCCCGTCAAACCTGGCCATTTCGGTCATGAGTAGGCCCAAGGTCGAGGTGCTGGCCGGGATCAATCTTCCGATGTTGGTGAAGCTCGCCAAGGTCCGCGACGAGTGTCCGCTCGCTGAAGCGGTCGCCGCAGCGCAGGAAGCCGGGCGCAAATACGTCACTATCGCCAGCCGCGTGCTGACCGGCAAATGAACGCCACGGGGCAAAGCAGTGCCCGCCTGCCCGACGCGCAATCCGCAGGGGGCGTTGTGGTTCGCGCTCTCGTTATTTGCAACAAAAAGGGCCTGCACGCCCGCGCCTCGGCCAAATTCGTACAGACCGTGGAAAAATTCGATGCCGATGTGCGGGTGACGCGCGGGCACGAAACCGTCGGGGGCACCTCCATCATGGGGCTGATGATGCTCGCCGCGGCGCCAGGAACTTCAATCACGATTAGCGCCACCGGTCCGCAAGCCGCTGCCGCGGTCGATGCCTTGGAGGCGCTGATCACCTCGCGTTTCGGCGAAGCTGATTGATCGTTTATTGCGCATGATCTTAACCGAAAACCGGTATCCACTTTTCGGGATCATGCTTGTTTGCTGCGCATGATCTTAACCGAACCCCCGGTATCCACTTTTCGGGATCATGCTTTAGGATTGGCCGCGCATGGCGAAGAGCAAAGCCACAACTAAGGCCAAGACCAAAACCGGTGTGTCGCGACTAAATAGCCGCCCCAACAGGAGAAAGCCGATGAGCCCCGAACCGACCACGAAAGGCAGCACCTCCAATCCTGCCCCGGCCGCCTCGGCCAGTTCGCCTGATCGCGGTGCGGCAAGCATTCGCTATGTCGACCGCGCCGACATGGTCGAGACTTTTGCCGACTCCGTTACCGGTTTGATCTTCGATGGTCAGACCTTGCGCATCGAGTTTGGCGTCACCCGTTTCGACGACGTCAAGCCCAATGCACCGATCACCGGCCGCCGCTATCCAGCCTGCCGCTTGGTGTTGCCGCCGGTCGCGGCCGTCGATCTGATCAATCGCATGCAACAGATCGCGGCGGCGCTGACGCAAGCCGGCGTGGTCAAGGCAGCGCAGCGGCCGGCAACGCCCGCGCCAAAGGCCGGCTGACGAGCGTGTGAATAATCAGCGTTTAGCGGGCGCTTTGCCCGCGGTCGCGCGTGCCGCTTTCAGGTCGGCAACGAAAGCGCGATAGGCGGCCTGTTTGTCGTTCCCGTCCTCGATGCGCAACAGCGCCGAAGGATGGATGGTAACGACAAGCTTGGTACCGTCCGCGAGCTCCGCCGGCGTGCGGCGCATTTTGGCGATGGTCACGGTTTTGCCGGTGAGGCTGCGTGCGGCGATGACGCCGAGCGCGATGATGGTCGATGGTTTGACCAGTTCGCGCTCGCGTTCGAGCCAGATCTTGCAGCGCTCGATCTCGTAATTGTTGGGCCGCTTGTGCAGCCGCCGCTTGCCGCGCATTTCGTGTTTGAAATGCTTGACCGCGTTGGTGACGAAAGTGTCCTCCCGCGCGATGCCGGCGTCTTTGAGCGCGGAGTCGAGAATGCGGCCAGCCGGCCCTACGAATGGCTTTCCGGCCAAGTCCTCCCTGTCGCCGGGTTGTTCGCCGACCAGCATGAGATTGGCTGTTTTCGGGCCTTCGCCCGGCACCGCCCGGGTGGCCTTGCGATAAAGTGGGCATCGGCGGCACTCGTCCTCGGCGGCCCCCAGCGCCCGCAAAGACTTGATAGATTTGGCGATTTCCTCATCCATTTGCCGATCCAATGAAGGCCGAATGCCCAATCGGGGGAACCGTTCCAAGATAGGGTATAAAGGTATCTTTATGTCTTTATTGCCGTCGCGGCGCGTCCCTGCTAAAGGATAAACAAAGCTCATCCCGGCCTGGATCTCGGGCGGATGGCTGTTTTCCCGCGAAAAGGATGCTCATGACCACGTCCGCGAAAACAAAAACGCATGCTTCGGCCGCGGATTACGTCGTCAAGGACATCGGTCTTGCGGACTGGGGCCGCAAGGAGATCGCCATCGCCGAAACCGAAATGCCCGGCCTGATGGCAACCCGCGAGGAATTCGGCCCGCAACAACCGTTGCGCGGCGCCCGCATCGCCGGCTCGTTGCATATGACGATCCAGACCGCGGTCTTAATCGAGACGCTCAAGGCGCTCGGCGCCGATGTGCGTTGGGCCTCATGCAACATCTATTCGACGCAAGACCATGCCGCTGCCGCGATCGCGGCCGGCGGTACGCCTGTGTTCGCGGTCAAGGGTGAGACGCTGGAAGAATATTGGAACTATACCCACCGCATTTTCGAATGGGCCGACGGCGGCGGACCTAACATGATCCTCGACGATGGTGGCGACGCCACGCTCCTGCTGCATCTCGGCATGCAGGCCGAAAGCAATCGCGGCGTCATCGCGCATCCGGGCAATGAGGAAGAGGAGGTGCTGTTCGCCGCGATCGGCAACCGGCTCAAAGAACGGCCGGGCTGGTATTCGAGTATCGCCAAAAGCATCAAGGGCGTCACCGAGGAGACCACGACCGGCGTGCACCGGCTCTACCAAATGGAGCGGGAAGGCCGCCTGTTGTTCCCCGCCATCAATGTCAACGACAGCGTCACCAAGTCGAAATTCGACAATCTCTACGGCTGCCGCGAGTCGCTGGTCGACGGCATTCGTCGCGGCACCGACGTGATGATGGCCGGCAAGGTGGCAATGGTCGCGGGCTTCGGCGACGTCGGCAAAGGCTCGGCGGCGTCGTTACGCCAGGCCGGTTGCCGCGTGATGGTTGCCGAGATCGATCCGATCTGCGCGCTGCAGGCGGCGATGGAAGGCTATGAAGTCACGACCATGGAGGACGCAGCGCCGCGCGCCGACATTTTCGTCACCGCGACTGGCAATGTCGACGTCATCACCATCGAGCACATGCGCAAGATGAAGCATCGCGCCATCGTCGCCAATATCGGCCACTTCGACAGCGAGATTCAGGTGGCGGCGCTGCGCAACTTGAAATGGCATAACGTCAAGCCGCAGGTCGACGAGATCGAATTCCCCGACGGCAAGCGCATCATTCTGTTGTCGGAAGGCCGCCTCGTTAATCTCGGCAATGCCATGGGCCATCCGAGCTTCGTGATGTCCTCGTCCTTCACCAACCAGACGCTGGCGCAGATCGAGCTGTGGACCAATCCCGACAGGTACCAGCACAAGGTCTACACGCTGCCGAAGCAGCTCGACGAGAAGGTGGCTCGGTTGCATCTCGACAAGATCGGAGTGAAGCTGACCAAGCTGTCCGACAAGCAGTCAAACTATATCGGCATTCCGGTGCACGGGCCGTACAAGTCCGATCACTACCGGTATTGAGTTTCCGCTCATTCCCGCGACAGCGGGAATCCAGCGAGCAGTCTGCAAGCACTCGATGAACGACTGGGTCCCCGCTTTCCGCCTTCGCGCACTGCGCTCCGGCGGGTCGCGGGGACGAGCGGATACTGGCGGGTCACCAGAGCTTAACTACCGCGGCGGGATGATCGCGATCCGATAATCGACCGGCGTGTCGGATGAGCCGAAGAAACGGCGTGCAAGAGCAACGTCCTCGGTCTTGCCGCCATAGCGCGTCACAAAGGCGTCGAGTTCCCTAAGACAACTTGGTTCCGCGCGCGGACACACGATGCCGATGCCTTCGCGTGCGATGCGCGCCTGGTCGACCCACGGCGTGCGCATCGGTTCGGTCACCACGAAGGTCGCCGGCGGTTCGGCGAAATAGAAGTTGCTGCCGTCGACCACCGGCCGGTTGCCGCCGACAATGCGCAGCGGCTTGTCGGTCGCTCCGCGCCACGCCTGCTCGACCGCTTGCGCGATTAGCCGATAATGGCTCGCATAATTGGTCACACCCCGGCGATGTATGACGAGCGCGATGACCGGGGATGCGGCGAGCAGCAGCAACGGAAAAATCACGGCTAGAGCCAAAATATGAACCGCTGCAGTGCGGTTGACGTGAATGAGCGGAGACGCAAGCAACACGACCGGCAGCAAGGTCATCGCCGACATCGACCATAGCGGATCGAGATCCGCGCGCGCCGCGATCGCGGCCAACGCGGCAAGAAAGAGCGGCGCGGCGAAGGCGATCAGGATCGTTCTGCGCACCACGCTTCCAGTCCCGGCCGCTGCCGGCCACAGCGTGTCTTTGACCGCAGCGAGGCTCGGTAGGGTGGCGAGCGCGCCGAGCACGGTTGGGACAGCGATATAGCCGAGCACGCTTGCCAGGAAATACAGTGACCCGGCAGCCGCGTGCATGAGTGTGGTGGCGTGCGAGGTGAAGGCAAAATCGACGGTGGTGAAACCGTGCGTCGCGATCCAAAGAACATGCGGCGCCAATACTGCGGTGCCGGCGGCGATCGTGAGCCACGGCGCCGGTGACCGGAAATAGGCGGTGCGGCGCGGGTCGCTCAACGCGGCGAGCCCAAGCCCGGCGAGCAAAAAGATCGACCAATATTTGCCGAGCATGGCGGCGCCGGCGGCCAAACCGGCCAGCGCCGCGAAACCGGCGCCGCGGGTTTCGAATGAGAGCAGAAACCACCATGTGGTGGTCGCCCAAAACGGCGTGAGTACTGAACTCGCGTTGTATTTCAGTGCGTGAAAATTATAGAACGGCAAGAGGCTCAACAGCGCCAGTCCAAGCACGCGCTTTTCCGGGGTCAGATATCGGCCGGCGAGCCGCCACGCGATCCATAGCGCTATCGTCGCGAGGAGAATTCCGAACAGATAAAACGCCCAATCCTGCCGCGGCATCACGGCGAACCAAGCGCGGGTGAGCCAGGCGCCAAGCGGCGGATGGGTCGGCGCGCTCAAGCCGATCTGGTGCGACCAGGCGAACATTTCGCCGATGTCGAAATGCAGATCTTGGCTGCTCTTGGCGATGACGCCGTAGAGCGACCAGGCCGCGGCATAGCCGGCGAGGAGGACGAGCATGGTGCGCTCGCCGCGCACCGGATCGATCAACGCGGCAAAAATCCGTTCGAACGGATTGCGGCTTACGTCTGCTTTTTCGGCGAGGGTCATGCGCGGAGCTGATCTATCGAACCGTGGCCGCGGCGCGGGGTGCCGCGAGCAGTTCGGCAACCGCGGCATAGACTTCGTCGACTGCGATCGCGCGCATGCAGACGTTGTCGGTGCAGGCGGTCTTGCGATGGTTGTGCGCGGTGACGCAGGGCGAACAGGCGAGCCCGGCATAGATCGCGCGCGAAGTGCCGAGCGGTTGGTAGAGCTTCGGCGTCTCCGGGCCGAATAACACGACCGTGGGAAGGCCGGCGGCGGCGGAAAAATGCGCCGGACCGGAATCGTTACTCACCATCAATGTCGCTTGCGCGTAGAGCGCGGGCAAGTCGGCAAGGCTCGAATGGCCGGCGAACGAGACCGAGCGTGGCCCATTGATCCGCGCGAGCTCCTCGGCTCTGGCGTGCTCCTCGGGCGCGCCGGTGATCAGCACGACGACATCGTCATGGGCGGCCAGGATGCGGCCGATCAATTCGGCATACCGCTCCGGCATCCAGCGCCGGTGCGGCAATAACTCGCTTGCGTTCGGATTGATCAGAACGAGGCGCTGGTGCGCCGGATCGAACGGCACCAGCGTGCAGATGCGTTCGAGCAGGCGTTCGCGCGCCTCGCCGCCCGGCGGCGGGAGCGCCACTTTGAGCTGATCGTCGCCGATCACGGTCTTGGAATACGGCACGGTCGGCACGTGAGCGGCGAGCGCATCGACCAGCGCGATGAAGTTTTTGGCGATGTGGATGTGCGGATTGTAGGCGACGCGGTGCGTGAGCATCTCGCCGCGATAGAGCCCTTCATTGTGAAAGCGATAAAATCCGACGCGCCGCTCGGCGCCGCACAGCCCGCTTAATAGCGCGGTGAAGCGCGAGAACAGTTCCAGGTCCACGACCGTGTCGATGTCCTTGGAGCGGCACCAGCCCAGGAAGCCGAGCGTGTCGCGAGCGAGCGAGAACAGCGATCTGTCGGAGATGGTGAAAACATTCGCGGCGGGAAATGTGCCGAGGAGTTCGAGCGAGCCGACATTGCGCTCGAAGATGACGAAAAACAGTTCGGCGGCAAGTCCAGTGCGGGCTTTGCGCATCGCCGGCTCGGCGAGGATGGTCGTGCCCATTTCCGACAATTCGACGAACAAGATCCGCCGCACCGGCCGCGCGGCGCGGGGGCGAAACCAGTCGCGAAAACGCACAAGCAGCGTCGCGGCGGCGCAGAGCGGCACGCCGGCCCAATGATCGATGCGGCGCATCGTATCGACATTCATTGGATTGCTCGCCCTTCGAGGTCCATTGGACCGCGGTTCTACCGCGTTCGCTGTCGCTTTGCGAACCGTAAGCCTTGCTGCATCAAGCCTTGCCGCTTCCCGAGACGAATGTTATCTGCGCGGCCATGAGCGCGGTTCCCATCGCAAATATCCGCAACTTCGCCATCATCGCCCATGTCGACCACGGCAAATCGACGCTTGCCGACCGCCTGATTCAGCTCACTGGGGCGCTTGAGGCGCGCGAAATGGTCGATCAGGTGCTCGATTCCATGGACATCGAGCGCGAGCGCGGCATCACCATCAAGGCGCAGACGGTGCGGCTTAACTACCGCGCGCGCGACGGCAAGGATTACGTGCTCAATCTCATCGACACGCCCGGCCACGTCGATTTCGCCTACGAGGTCAACCGCTCGCTCGCCGCCTGCGAAGGCTCCCTCCTCGTGGTCGACGCGTCGCAAGGGGTCGAGGCGCAGACACTCGCCAATGTCTATCAGGCGATCGACAACAATCACGAGATCGTGCCGGTGCTCAACAAGGTCGATCTGCCGGCGGCCGAGCCGGACAAGGTCAAACAGCAGATCGAGGACGTGATCGGGCTCGACGCTTCGGACGCGATTCTGATCTCGGCCAAGACTGGCGACAATGTGCCGGAAGTGCTGGAGGCTATCGTGCATCGGCTGCCGCCGCCGAAAGGCGACGCGGCGGCGCCGTTGAAGGCTTTACTCGTCGATAGCTGGTACGATTCCTATCTCGGCGTCGTCGTGCTGTTTCGCGTCGTCGACGGGGTCCTGAAAAAAGGTCAGCGCATCCGCATGATGGGCACCGGCGCGGCCTACGAAGTCGATCGCGTTGGTGTGTTCACGCCCAAGCGCGTCGAGCTCGACGAGCTCGGCCCTGGCGAGATTGGCTTTCTCACCGCCTCGATCAAGGAAGTCGCCGATACCCGCGTCGGCGACACCATTACCGACGAGCGCAAGCCGGTGGCCGCGCCGCTGCCCGGCTTTCGCCCGGCAATTCCGGTGGTGTTTTGCGGCTTGTTCCCGGTCGACGCCGCCGACTTCGAAGCGTTACGCGCCGCCATGGGCAAGCTCCGGCTCAACGATGCAAGTTTTTCGTATGAAATGGAGACTTCGGCCGCACTCGGCTTCGGCTTTCGCTGCGGGTTCCTCGGTCTTCTTCATCTTGAAATCATTCAGGAGCGGCTCGAGCGCGAATTCAACCTCAACCTGATCGCGACTGCGCCATCGGTGATCTACAAGATCAAGCTGCGCAACGGCCAGGAGCTGGAGATCCACAATCCGGTCGACATGCCGGATCCGAACCACATCGAAGAGATGCGCGAGCCCTGGATCGAGGCGACGATTCTGACGCCCGACGAATGTCTCGGCGCCGTGCTTAAATTGTGTCAGGACCGGCGCGGCGAGCAGAAGGAGCTCACTTACGTCGGCAACCGCGCGCTGGTGAAATACAATCTGCCGCTCAACGAAGTGGTGTTCGATTTCTACGACCGGCTCAAATCGGTGTCGCGCGGCTATGCGTCGTTCGACTATCACCTCACCGATTATCGCCCCTCCGATCTGGTCAAGTTGCAAATGCTGGTCAACGGCGAGCCCGTCGATGCGCTCGCCATGCTGGTGCATCGCACCCGCGCCGAGAGCCGCGGTCGCGCCATGGCGGAAAAGCTCAAGGAGCTCATTCCGCCGCATATGTTCCAGGTGCCGATTCAGGCCGCGATCGGCGGCAAGATCATCGCGCGCGAGACCGTGCGCGCGTTCCGGAAGGACGTCACCGCCAAGTGCTACGGCGGCGACGTGACGCGCAAGCGCAAGCTTCTGGAGAAGCAGAAGGAAGGCAAGAAGCGCATGCGCCAATTCGGCAAGGTCGACATCCCGCAGGAAGCCTTCATCGCCGCGCTGAAAGTAGACGTGTGAACTTCGCGTTAGGCTGGGCGAAATTCGCTAATTAGCTTCCCTGGGAATCAGGCTAGGGCGTGTACTCATAAACGCGCCGACAGTGTCCGCTTTCGGGGGTAAAGTTGACATTCCTTGCACTAACCTCGATG
>Ga0335081_10002569_pt1 | contig 28589 bp, 20 predicted proteins | sample Lox_Sample_35_FD_206713 | JGI IMG/M metagenome (GOLD analysis project Ga0335081, IMG submission 206713) | Soil microbial communities from Loxahatchee National Wildlife Refuge, Florida, United States - Lox_Sample_3.5 | ecosystem: Environmental > Terrestrial > Soil > Wetlands | place: USA...
AGTTCCGAACTCAGCATCAGTCCGTCCTGTTCCGCGGGAGCAAGGTTCACCAGGAAGCGCACCCTGCCGCTCTCCACCACGAATTCGATCATGCCCCCGCGCGCGACAAATCCGGGTATGTCGCTCACCGTCAGCACAGGTGCATCCTTCACCGTAGCCAGAATCCTGGTGAGGTGTTCCGCTTCCGAGCCGCTGATGTAGAGGATTGAACAACCGCCGGTATCCTGCGGCCGTGCGATACGCCGGTCGACGACCTGCCTGCCGTCGAGGCGCTCGCCGGCGGTGGTTTTGTCGAGCACCGCCCCGAAGGGGTCCTCGCCCAGGATGCAGATCTGAAAAGCGGCAGGCGGGCGATTGTCGCGTTCCGGCCAGCGCACGAATTTTCCGAAGTTGAAGAGGTACGCGGCCTCCACTTCGTATTGCGTGGGCCTGGGATTTTGGGCCGCGAGCCTCGACGAACACGAGACGATCAGGACCAGGAACACTGCGGGCCAGACCAGCAGCCAGGTCGGGCGGGTAAACCCTTTCGCGCTCTGGGCGTGGCGTCGGGCCTGGCGGTGTGTTGGCAGGTGCATCGGGAAATTTCGTCCGTCTCGGTCATTGCGGCCGGCCCCGCGGCTTCCGCCTGATCCGCGCCCGATGGGAATTCGCGGCCAGCCCCTCACGGCAGCTGATTGGTCCTATTCCCATCGCCACGTAATCCGGCCGAACAGCGATCTCTCGATTCCCACCAGGCCGCGCGGATCGTAGAGAAACTCATAATGATAGGGCTGGAACAGGTTCTCTCCTACAACCATCAGGCGAAGCTGCTTGGTCAGGTTGTATCCCAGCGACGCATCGCCCGTCCAATACGCCGGTACCATCAGGGCGGGAAGGTCGCTCACGTAGCGCGCCTGCAAAAACGCCGTAATGCTCCTGGGCAGGTCCAGGCTGGACTGGAGCAGCGCCTGGTGTTGTGGGCTCGAGCCCTGAATAATCGGCGCCGAGCCGATATCCATGGACTGCGGGGCCCTCTTCACGTGCATCTCCAGAAATGAGTAAGAGCCACTCAGCCGCCAGATCCGTGTCGCCTGCCACTCAGCCATGACTTCTCCGCCTTCCGTCGTCGCCACCAGCCCATTGCCGAATTCGGCCGGCAGCAGCAGGTGGGTGGGGGCGGGAGTGGCTTCGACGAAGGGCGCGCCAGTAATGTCTTCGCTGAGCAGATTTCGGTACTGGTTGAAAAACGCGGCCAGGTCAAGGTAGAGCTTCGACTTCAGCAGCTGCCGGTATCCAGCCTCGTAGCCGTTCATCCGCTCCGACTGGAAATTACGGTTGGCATTGAAGCGCGCGAAGAAAGGCAGTCCGCCCGGCGCGGTGCCGATAAAGCTGCTGAGGAAGAAGTCGCGCTCCACGTCGGCGGGTGTCCGCACCGCCTGGGTGAAAGCCGCCCATAGCGTCTGGGTCGGCCGTGGCGTGTACAGCAGCCGCGCGCTCGGTTCCAGTAACAGACCGGTGTAGTTCGTCTTCAGGAACTTCGAGCCCGCAAACAGGGACAGCCGGTTCGGCACGAGAGCAATCTCGTCCTGCAGAAATGCCGTGTAGAGCTGATCTGTGCGGATGGCGGGGTCGAAGATCAGCCCGGTGAGAATCTGCTGCTCGTGCCCGTGGCTCAGGTACAGCCCCAGGCCCCAGGAAATCTCCTGCCGGGGAAGAGGGAAGCGGTCGAGGAAGTCCAGATTGATCGTATTGCGGACATCGCCGAAGTTCAGCTCGTGACGGCTCGTCTGATCGTAGTAGGCGTCGAGGTGGAAGTCTTTCCGCTCGGCGAACGTCCTTTTCCAGCGCCACAAAATGTTGCCGCCGGAGAGGCGCGCGTCACCGTCAAAAGTGTAATTGGCCGGAGGATTGTAGCTGGAGTCATTCACGCTCTCGCCGGCGGACTGATAATAGCCGTCGCCCTGCAGCGTGAAGCTGTCGCGCGTGCCCCCGCTCCAGTCCATGCGGAAACCGCCCTGTCCGGCCTGCCAGTCGTCGTAGTTGATTCCATCGGAGTGAAACTGGGGAGTGCGGGCGAAGCCTTTGCCATAGAGGCGATAGGTGAGATTCCTGCCGTTGCCCGCTCCATAACGCGCTTCCCCGAAACCCTGTTCCACATTGCCCGCGCCGCCGGAGACGAGCCCGCCCAGCGTGTCCTTGCTGCTTTTGGTGATGATGTTGATGACACCGTTGACCGCATTCGGCCCCCAGATGGTCGCGCCCGGCCCGCGGATGACCTCGATGCGGTCGATGTCCTCGATCAGCGTGTCCTGCACCTCCCAGTAAACTCCGGCGGTCAATGGCGAGTACACGATCCGTCCATCGATCAGCACCAGCACCGAGCGTGACAGCCGGCTGCCAAAACCCCGGATGCCGATGGCCCACTGATCAGCGCTGATGCGCGCGACCTCGACACCTGGGGCGAGGCGCAGTGCCTCGGGGATGCTGGTTACTCCGGAACGCTGAATGTCCTGCTGCGTTATGACGAACACCGCCGCCGGCGTCTTCCACACCTCCTCCGGTTCCTTGCTGACCGTCGTCACCTGGATATTGCCCAACTGCTCCAGGCTGAGGTTTTTCAGCGACTGATCGCCGCCGGCATTCTTCTGGTCCTGGGCCGCGCACTCTCGGGACAGGGCAGGGAGGATCGGCGGAAGCAACAGAACGGCCGCACAAAGCGCGCGCTTCCTGGACGAAGTAGCCATCGTGGACAATGTTGGTGCGTGACGCGGGTGACAGGGGCGGATGATGCCGGGCGCTCCCCTGAGTACAAGCCAAGGTGAGATGCAGAATCGGCAGCTCGCGTTGGCTCGGATTGAAGAAAATTCTGCGGATCGCCTGAATTTTTGAATTTTGCCCCGACATGAAGGTGCCGGTCGTGCCCCCGCTAACCGTCGCCTGCTGTATACTCCCTGATTCCGGGAAAGAGGGGAACATGCCGACCATACTGGTCGTGGACGACGATCCCTCACATCTGAAGCTTTACTGCTGGGTCATCGAACGCGGGGGATTTCGCCCGCTCGGCGCGCTGGTGCGGGGCGATGTGATCGAACTTCCTCAGGCCGAGCGCATCGACGCCGCGGTGCTGGATTACCGCCTGGGTGACAAGATCAGTGCCGTCGATGTCGCCAGCCGGCTGCGAAATCTGTACCCCTCCATACCCATCCTCGTCCTTTCCGACCTGCACTTCATGCCGGAGGACATAGCGCCATTTGCCTCCGGCTTCATAAGGAAGGGTGAGCCGGAGCGGCTTCTGCAGATGATCAGCTCCGCAACCGCCTCCTCGAACGAGATGCCCTGAATCGGCTATTTCAGGGGAATGGATGGATCGTCGCTGCCGCCAGCGCATGAAATGTAAAAAGGCGCAGCCTACGCCGCGCCTCCTCACAACATCGGAATTAACTTCTCCCTCGGCCAGGCCCGCCTGCCCGGCGCGGGCTTGCGCTACGGCGTGATCTGAAAGACTGCGCCCTTGCCGAATGCTCCGCCCGCCGCGGCCATGCCGTAGAGGTTGCCGGCCGAATCCATGACCAGGTTGCTGCGTGGCAAAAGTCCGGTGCTTCCGCCAACAAAGTCATACAGCGTGGTAAGCGTCCAGCCGCCGCCGGAAGGGGAAAGCTTGAACACGGAGCCTACGCCATTGGCTCCGTCGCCATATGTCGCCCCATAGATGTTGCCGGCGCTGTCCATGATGGGTGTGGCAACGGGTCCGCCTGCCAGTTCACCCGGGTTGCGCACGAAGGAGGCCAGGGTCTGCAAAGTCCAGCCCGAACCTGCAGGCGACAACTCGAAAACCGTGCCGCCGTTGCCGGCGCTCCCGCCGGAAGTCGTGGCGCCGTAGAGATTGCCCGCCCGGTCAATGATCAGGCCCGCGAACGGCGAACCTCCATCTGCCTGGTTCTGGAAGTTGTAGATTACCCGCTGCGTCCATCCCGAGGGCGACTGACTCAACTCGTAGACAGTTCCGTATCCGAAGGTGCCGCCGGCCGTAGTCGTACCGAAGAGATTGCCTACCTGATCGAAGATCACGCCGGCAAATGGGTAAGCTCCATCTCCTCCCGAGCCGGTAAAGGTATAAAGAACGTTCTCCGTCCAGCTCCCGCCCGAGTGTACGAGCTGGTACACAACTCCGCAGCCTCCGGGGCAGTTGCCCCCTCCTCCCGAGAAAGTTGTGCCGTAGATGTTGTTGAGCCCATCGAAAGTCAGACGACCTCCGAAAGGAGTGGCTCCGTTGCTGCCGCCGGTGAAGTCGTTAATAGGGGTTTCCGTCCAGTAGCAGAGTGCGTTGCGGCAAGCCGACAACGAGGGCTTCAGCGTGAAAACGGTGCCACAGCCGTCCGTCCCTCCCCAGGTCGAGCACGGTCCGACGCCGCCAAATCCGGTGGTGCCGTAGAGCGTGGAATCCAGGCCAAAGGACACTCCCGAGTAGGAAACGGCTCCGTTGGTGCCCGGGCCTCCCGGAAAGACGTAAAGCGGAGTCAGATGCCAGCCGGAGCTGAGCTGCCGGAGCTTGAAGAGCGTGCCGGTACCGGCGTCGCCTTCAAACGTGACTCCATAGAGCGTGCCGCTGGCATCAATCGTCAACCCATAGGCAGGCTCGTCTCCATCCGCGCCTCCGGCGAAGTCATGGATTACGGTGTAAGTCTGGGCGCATGCGGGCTGAATCAGCATGCTGGCCGACAATGCCATTGCCCATACGAAAGTTACGCCAACGGCGATTCGACTGAGAGCGGTGTTCACCCTGTGCATTAAAACTCCTCTCCTGTGGTCCGAAAATTGTGCCCCACCTCGCAGGCGTTTGCAAGCTGCTTCAGCAAGAGCGAAGCGGCCCGCGCTTTCACTGGACGCGCGAAGGCCGGCGCAAGGCCGTGCGATTAGTGCATCGGCGCAAGAAGTCCCACTATAATGACCACTCGAATCTTCCACCCGATGGTCACTCAGGCGATTTTGGCCCCGAAAGACGAGCAGGTTGCGAGTTCAGGCACCACCTCATTGCTGTCCTGGGCAATACTGCTTGGGGGTTTTCTTACTCTGGCGGTCGCACTCTACCTGGTCGTCACAACCCGGTCCAGCCTCCCGTTCTGGGATGGCTGGGCGCAGATCGAGCCGGCGGCAACCGGCGTCAGCCCGCTTTCTCCGGCGTGGCTCTGGCGGCAGCACAACGAGCACCGCCTCATCCTTCCCAAGCTGTTTCTGGCCGCCGACCTGGAACTGTTTCAGGCGCGGCAGATTTTTCTGCTGGCCAGCATTCTTGCCATTCAACTGCTGCACTGGGGATTGCTGGGCTGGAGCATGCGGGTGCTGGGCGGCTGGCGCGGCCCGCTGTGGCGCACCGGTGTGGGACTGGCCGCGTTCTGCCTCTTCTGTCCTGCCCAGTGGCAGAACTTCGTGTGGGGCTTCCAGGTCTGCTTCGTATTGCCTCAGCTCTTCGCCACCGCTTCCTTCGTCGCGCTGCTGCTTTACTCGCGCGAGGCGCAGCAAGAGCCGGCGACCGTGCCGCATTCCCGGTTCCTCGTTCTTTCCGTGCTCGCCGCCCTGGGCGCAACGTATTCGCTGGCCAACGGAACTCTACTGTGGCCCCTGCTGGTGCTGGCGGCTCTGTGTCTGCGCCTGCGCGCCCGGGCAGTCCTGAGCTTTGCGCTCACCGGGACAATCAGCACCGTGCTTTATCTGCATCATTATGTGCGGCCGGAGAAACACGCCGACCCGATCACGTCCCTGAAGAGTCCGCTAACGTTGCTGAAGTATTGGGCGCGCTATTTCTCCAATTCCTGGACGCACCCCGGGATTCACCCCTGGGAAGTCATCGCGCTTGCCGCCCTGCTCGTCCTGCTCGCATGGCATCTCCGCGCGCTCTCCGGGCTTCGCGCCTTCCGCCCCTTTGCGGTTCAACTGGCGCTGACGCTGCTGTTCTGTGCCGGTACGGCGCTGTTGACGGCAACAGGACGGTCCAACTTTGGCGTCGGGCAGGCGCTGGCTTCGCGCTACCAGACCGTTGCGCTTCTTTTCTGGTGCTGTTTGGGATTGTTGTGGCTGGGAGCCACCTGGTTCGCGCGCAGCCGGATGCCACATGCCTTTCTGATGGCCCAGCTCTGCCTGCTGCTCATCTTCGCCAGAGCCGCAGCCCTTGCCCGATATCCCCTGATGGAAGCGGGACAGCACGCCTTTTCGCAGAGTTCAGTAACAGCGGCGCTGGTCTCCGGCGTTTATGATCAGGAGACCCTCAGCCGGTGGGCCAAACCTGAGCTGGACATGCTGCTCAGGGAAGTGCCGTATATCAGGGCGAATCGCCTGTCGGTCTTCTCAGGGGAGCTACCCTCGGAGTTAGGAAAACCTGTGACTTCGGTTTTCCCCGCGAGCGCAGCGGGTGAATGCGTAGGCTTCGTGAAAGCGGTCACGCCCATCGACGATGCCAGCGGGCGGGGACTGCGTCTTGCTGGGTGGGTTTGGGACACTAAACACCACCGGCTTCCCTCCGCCATTGTCGTTGCGAGCAACGGCACCATCACCGGCTTGGGTGCGGCGGGCGGCGAGGTGGCCAACGGCCACACCCTGTATCCGGGCATATCCTCCGATGAGGTGGTCTTTCTTGCATTCTTCCCGGAGCCGCAGCCCGGCGCGCTGGTGAATGTTTACGCGATCCTGCCGGGCAGACCTGCCACGGCATGTTATTTCGACGGCTGGCGGCAGACATTCGATGCAGGCCCGCACTCACCGGGGGGACAACACGTGAGCCTCCCTCTCGCGGTACCATAGCCGCCTGCACCGCATATCACTTGCCGGTTTGCACCAGCCGCGCCATGTAGTAACGCTGCTTGGGAACCGGCCCGATAACAAACGGCAACGGTCCCCAGCCTGAAAAGTAAAATCCCGCGCCGGCGTCCGGATTCATGGTTGCGATCCAGGAATGTATTTCGAAATCGACCGTCTGCTCCGCGGTTGTTTTCAGCGGGAACGGAAAGATGGAGGTGTTGTACATGGGCAGCACGATCAGGTCGCCAAAGTTATAGCCGTACACGCCCGGCTCGATGGGGCGCGCTCCGAATGACTCCATGTAATACTGGAATCCCCAGCGGCCCTCGAAGCGCACCGTGGCGGAGTCACCGCGGGTCTTCTGTTGAATGTAGCGGGCCGCCGTTCTTGCCGTATTCGCCAACTCCGCATCACCGGCGACCGCCCACAAAGCGACCGCCCCCGACAGACCCAGACAGAGCCCTGCCGCCAGCCACTGCCGCCGTAGCGAAAATTCCTTGCTGTCGAGACGTCGTGCAATCAGGATGCCGACCGCCGGTATCAGGGGAAGCATCGACCTGGCATTTACCGTCCAGTTCACAACAATGGCGAAAAACAGGGTACCCAGAACCCAGAGCAGCAGAAGCAGCGACGCACTATCCTTTCGTTTCCGTAAGTCCGCGAGCGCGAGGGCCAGGATCGAAATCCCGCCGGCGACATGGAAGAATAGCTGAGTGCTGATCGACAGCCGGTGCTGGTGCAGCCAGTTTTCATACGTGTAGATGGTTCCCAGGTAGACCCAGCCCTGAAAAAAGAAAAAACCCAGGATTCCGCTGCATATGGCTCCCAGGAACATCTGCCGGCGCGACCAGAGCAGCGAAACGAAAGTAACCGCGGTCAGCGCGCAACCGCCGCTAAAGGCCAATCCCACCAGCGCCCGGCCGGAGCGCCCCTCCAGCTCCCGAACGTAGCTGTTGTGCTGGACCGCCTGCCCGAGCAGGCCATGACCATATAGCTGATGGGTGTAAAACTCGTATCCGCCAAGGATGACGACAGGAAGGAGGAGATAGCCGATCCAGCCCCGGATATTGCGCCGCCGTGCCAGTGAGTACACGAACAGTAGCGGAATCAGCGACACGCCGAAATATTTTGTCAGCGCACAGGCCGCCATCAGCAGGCCGGAGACTGCCAGAAACAGCGGCTTGGCCGGCTCCAGTCCTTCGATCCAGAAGACTACCGCCGCCATCCAGAGTGCCAGCATCAGGGTGTCGCACATCAGGCCGCTCGCCGAGACCAGGAAACCTGGTGTCAGAAGCGTAGCCGCGGCCGCAAGCAAAGCGTTCCCGCTCAGGCGCAGTGCGAGCCGATACGTGCCCAGCACCACTCCCACGGCCGGAAGAATAAATCCCAGGTGCAGCGCCCTCTCCGACCATCCGGCAATGGAGCCGATCAACGCCGCATAGTAGGCCGCCAGAGGAGGATTCTGCTGGATCTGCCACATCGGCGTCGGATGCCACCACCACAGGGCAGAAAATCCGTACGGATTCAGAGGATGTTTGAGGATCTGTTTCGCTGTCCAGAGAAAGATGGGGTCATCAATATGGAAAGCCTTGTTGGTGAAGGGAAGTAAACAGCAGAACGTGAGCAGGAGCAGCGTTGTCTGCGGCCGGCGCAAAATCCAGACTCCGATTTCGTGCAACCGGCCGGAGCTGCTTGCCTGGGATGGAGGCTTGGCGCTCAGGGTAATCCCGGGCCCGGCCCCGCATACGTCTCCGCTCATCCGTGAGGGGTCCCCGATTCCGCCTCCGCAGGTTTGAGAATACCCGATACTCCGACGCCCAAAGAGCCGGATTCCCGGACAGTTCGTCGAATCCACTTTTTCGCGGTGTTGTAAGCCGATCAGTTTAACCTAACCAACCCTGAAAAACGAAGCATGGGGTAGTGTCCTAAAGTTGCAACTTTAGGACACTACCAAGCATGGTCCTTGTGTCGCCCGAGGACGGCAGGCTTTTCCAGGAAGCGAATCTTCGCCAGGAGCGCCTTGCCCAGTCGTTCCAAGTAACCACGAAACAAAAGTAACTCCACACAAATATGGTGCACATTTAATGGTTGACTTGTGCCATCCGTAATAGCACAATTGTGGGTAAGTAGCTGCTTTCCACCGAGCCTCTATTCATTAAGGTGGAAAACGCGATGTCTCCCGTCGTGAGAGGCAGGTACGACCCTCGCAGTAATTTGTAAGCGGCGTGCGCGGGCGCGCCGGTGGAGTCCCGCTTTGGTACCCGACAGGAGCGGCGGCTCCAGTATGCCAAGTGCTCCCGCACTGCTCGGGAGACGCATCACCGTTGTAAACGGGTCTGGCCGGATGCCGTTTCTGATTATTGTCGTCGCCGTTGCTGCTGCTGGAAGCCTGGCACTCGTGCTGCTAAGGTGTGTCGGCCAGCGCCGCACGATCAGCCGGCTCCAACTGCAGATTGCCGAACAATCCACCGCTCTGGCCAACTCCGACTATTGTCGCGAGCTGATGTTTGCCCGCAATCCCTACCCCATGTGGGTGTATGACCGCTCCACCCTGCGTTTCCTCGATGTGAATCAGGCTGCGCTCAGCGCATACGGTTACTCCCGGGAGGAGTTTCTGGGCATGACTCTGCTCGAGATCCGTCCCGAGGAGGACAGACCGGCATTTCTCGAATCCATCCGGCAGCACCATGAAGGGCACGCAACTCCCGGCGTCTTCCGTCATCGCCGCAAGGACGGCAGCCTGATGCTGATGGAGATCATGGCATTCGAATTTCAGGCCGACAAATGCCGCGAAGAACTGGTGCTGGCGCTCGACGTCACCGAACGGCGCCGCATGGAAGCGGCATTGCGGGAATCGCAAGCCAGCCTGCAGGCGCTGGTGGACAACGCGCCCTTTGGCATAGCGCGAGCCCTGCCGGAGGAGAATCGTCTCAGCACGGTGAATCCGGCCCTGCTGCAGATGCTGGGCGACTACAGCCTCGCTGAAGCCCTGCAGCTGCAGGTTGCCGAGCAGATCTACGCCGATCCAAAGGAGCGGGACCGGCTGCTGGACGTGCTCCACCGCAACGGAAAGATACAGGGCTGGGAGACCACCCTCCGCAGACGGGACGGGAGCCTGCTCCCGGTGCGCATTACCGCCTCCATTGGCGGGAACGCGGAAGGACAGGCGGAGCTTTTTTCCTACATCGAGGATATGACCCAGCAGAGCGCACTGGAGCAGCAGGTGCGCCAGGTGCAAAAGCTGGAAGCCGTGGGCCGGCTGGCCGGCGGCATGGCACACGACTTCAACAACATTCTCCTCGTCATCAAGCTCTCAACGGAAATGATGCTGTCGCAGATCACGCCCGACAGCCCGTTCAGCAAGTCCCTGTTGCAGATTTCCAGCGCCGCGGACCGCGCCGCTGCGCTCACCCGCCAGATGCTGGCCTTCGGCCGTCAACAGATGATGCAGGCCCGCGTCATCAACCTGAACACCGTGGTTTCAGAAACAACCCAGATGCTGCGCCGGATTATCGGCGAAGATATCCAGCTGGTGACCAACCTTGCGGAAAACGTGGAGAACTCCAGGCTGGATCCCGACCAGCTCGCCCAGGTGATCCTGAACCTGGCGGTGAATGCCCGCGATGCCATGCCCAATGGCGGCGTGCTCGCCATCGACACCGCTACCGTGGACCTGGACGATGCTTACACCCGCGAGCACCCGCCGGTTCAGCCCGGCCGCTACGTCATGCTGGCGGTGAGCGACAGCGGAACCGGAATCGAGAAGTCAATCCTGCCGCGCATCTTCGATCCCTTCTTCACCACCAAGGAGGTCGGCAAGGGAACCGGTCTGGGGCTCTCCATCGTCTACGGCATCGTGAAGCAGAGCGGCGGTTATATATGGGTGTACAGCGAGCCCGGACATGGAACGACCTTCAAGCTGTATTTTCCTGCCACCAACGCGCCCCTGGAGCAGCCGGCATCCCGTGTCGACATGGTTGCCGACCCCTCCCGCCGCACCCTGCTGGTGGTGGAAGACGAGGTCAACATCCGCAACAATATCGGCAATTGTCTGCAACAGCTGGGATACACTGTTTTGGAAGCGGGAGGCGCCCGTGAGGCGCTCGAGCTGTGCGAAGAGCGCAGGGGCGGCCTCGACCTGGTGCTCACCGATCTCGTGCTGGACGGCACCGGCGGGCACGAACTGGCGCGCAGGCTGGCGGAACGCTACCCTGCCATCCGCGTGCTCTTCATGTCAGGGTACACCGAGGACAGCGCCGCCCGCCGCGAGATCCTCTTCCGGGGCAGCCCATTTCTGCAGAAGCCGTTCAGCGTCGCCGAACTGGCGACGGCGGTCCATGATCTGCTGGCGTCGCAGCCTCCTGTGCCGCAGTCTCCGCGCACTGACCCTGCTGCCGTCCGGACCGTCTAACGCGCGCAATAGCATTTTCTGTAGGTCTCCGGATGCAGCGCTTCGATGGCGCAGGAGGTGGCCGATGCCCCGCCTGCCGGTAAGTAAGCGGCGGCGCTGGAGACGTTGAGCAGCTTCAGCCATTCGTTACTTTCAGCCTGCCCGCTTCGGATCCGCCCGTACAGAACCGCCAGGCTGGCGGCATCGATCCGGCGCGTCTTCCATTCCCGCGAGAAGTCATATTCCCTTTTCCACACTGGGCGAGTGTTGCCCCCGGCGAACGGCAGATTGCTGAGGTAGTACACCGCACTGTCAAGCAGCGATCCGTCCTGGGCGAACACTACTGTCCGGTAGGCGGGGTTCTGGTTGTAAATCGGCGAGATGGGCGGGCTGATCAGGACAAAACTTCCCGAGGGTCCCATCACCCGGAAGTCGTCCGTGTGGGTGTGCCCGGCAAAGCTGGCCAGAATCGTGTCCCGATACTTCTCCAGAAGGTTCTCGAAGCGCACGCTCAGTTCCGGAACCCACATTGGCACCAGTGACGAGGCGCAGAGTTCTCCATCCGCTTCGGCCGGTTTCTGCTTCCGCGCCGAAAGATATTTCTGGAGCGTGGAGTAGCCATCCATTCCGGGAGGAATGTGGAACATCAGCCAGATCTTCTCGTGTGCCTGGCGAGCGCTGCTCAGGCGCGACTCCAGCCACGCGAACAAGTCGTCCGCGGCATGGGACTCGGCGGGCGCACAGCCCGAGCCGAAGCTGAGCGCCCGATAGTTGCCTGAAAAGAAAACCGTGTTCAGCGCAATGATGCGCATCCCCCGGATGGCGGGGTGCGGCATGTCATAGCTGCCCAACGCCTGCCAGAAAGCCGCGAACTGCGTATCCGCTCGCGCAAGGTTGCGTGCGAGCCCCGCCGTGTCGTGGAGAAACGGCCCACCCGCCTCGATGTTGTAATCGCCGCAGTCGTCGTCGTTATTGCCCGGCGTGAGCAGGATCTTCGTCGCGGGAAAGCGCCGGCGAAATTGCAGCGCGATAAACTCCACCGTCTTCAGCACAAAGTTGCGATAGTGCTCACGGCTATCGTCGTGGGTGGCGTTCTGCCACAGTTGCGGAAAGCGATGCGCCAGCAGGTCGCCGTTCACCATGATGAATGCCGGATGTGGCAGAGTGACACGCATCTGGTCGAGCGACGATTGCAGAAGCCACCAGTTGGTGTCCTCTCCGTATTGGCTGAAAGCCGTCCGCCTGGAGCGCCGCAGGATGGCTTCCCATTGCGCCGGCTCGGCGCCGCTGAGGGATGGCAGCAGGGCGGCGTCCGCCATCGGGTTGAAGTGAATGTCGGCGACAATCAGGAAGGTATTTTCCGAGGACGGCTGCGCAGAGCGCGCCGAAGTATCGCAGGCGCAAATCAGCAGCAGGGCCGCCCAAACCCATTTCCTCATGCAGGGGTATCGTTTCCAGGGGCGGGATCGGGTCGGTGGCATGCTGCGGAAGTCTCCAGTTCCTGCCGGAGCGGGTTTCAGCTTCGCCCGGCGCTGGTCGAGGCGCTCAATCCCAGCGCCGCTGCAATCTCGCGCGCGATCTCCTCCGGCATCTTGCCGGCGGTGCTCACCGTCATGTCTGCCTTCTGGTAATAAGGCAGCCGGTGGTAATAGAGGGCGCAGAATGCCTCGGCGTCGGCCGCCAGGGGACGCGGATTATGGCTGGAGCGTCGCTCGCCGGCGCGGCAACGCTCGAGCAGCTCCTCCACCCCAACCTCAAGAAAGATGACGTGGGCGCCGTGGTCGCGCAGCAGCGCGGCATTGGACGGCTGAACAAAAGTCCCGCCTCCCAATGCAATCACTACCGGACCGCTATGCTCCATGGCATGGCGCAACGCGTCGCTCTCCAGTTCGCGGAACCGGGACTCGCCGCGAGTGGCAAAAATCTCGTGAATACGCAGCTTCGAACGCCGTTCGATCTCAGAGTCAAGGTCGATGACCGGCCACTGGAGATGCGATGCGAGCGCCCGGCCGACGGTGCTCTTGCCAACTGCCATGAATCCCGTGAGGGCGATGATGCGTGGAGCGCAGTGCGGTAGATGGCCGGAGGCTTTGCGCATCGCAATGGGTTGACCGCTGGGAGGGATGCAGGCTCGCACCCGATCTTAACATCCCGGTCCGGGGCAAACCGCGCCAGGACTCCATGCACCAGAGGTTGTAACCCTACTGCGACCGTTGTGGGATGGCAGTAATCCCGCCGTCCGATATCTTCCCAGCATGCAGCTCATCCAGATAGGCGAACCCAGGCAGAAGACGGTCCTGGACCTTGTGCAGGAAATGGCAGCGCGCCAGCAGGCGGAGATGGAAATGCTGAAAGCGGCAGCACGTAGCCGCGCGGCAAATCGCCCCCGCCGCGCCCGCCCGCATTGCGTCCCGTCAAGGCGACCCTCCGGCCTGGTTTAAGTTTGGATGTTCGATCGCGGACCTTCGCAGCCGGCGCTCCACGCTCCCGCGGCCGAAGGTCCGCACCATGCGCGGGAGTCAAGTCCCTTAATCCTCAATCTTCACAGTTAAGGCGGCGCCAATGGTGCCGCGGCCTTAGCGCCCGCAGCTTCGTCCCGGCGGGCCTCACTTCTTCGCCGTCGGCAATACGGTGTAGGTCGGATGCTGGTAGGTCCCCCCGATCTTCAGGCTGACGATGGCTCCCTTGTGCTTCCCGGCCCGGGTGAGTGGCTGAATGATTTTCAGCAGGAACGACTTCACCCCGGTTGTTGCTTTCGACAGCTTCGTATCGAGCCACATGTGCCCGCGCAGATCGATCTTCTCGGTTTTCAGCTGGTATGTGCCGCTGACACGGGCCGACGCCCCCGGCACGTCAAAGGTGATGTTGCCGAGCTTGGCAACCGCGTCGCGTAACGCCACATGGCCTTTCACATTTGAAAGCACCCGTCCGGGATCGTAGCTGTTATTGCCCACCTTGTCGTTGATATCTTCCACCTCATCGGCTTTGCCCCGGGCGCGTGCGCTCAGCACGTCGATGTCTCTCTGCGTCTCGGGACTGGTGTATTGGCCGCCGCGGATGCCGAAATCTCCCTCCAGAGTAACCTTGTCGATAAAGGGCCGGTTTTCCGGCGGCAAACTCGCCCTGCCCTGGAAGGTGATGGAGCCGGTCATGGGAGGCGTGCCGTCTTCCACGAACGGCCGCAGCAGGTCCTGTACCCGCGCCTGAGTCGAATAGATCTGCATTGTGAAGGTCTTTCCGTTGCCGTCGCCGGCGACAGAGCCGTCGCAAATCACCGTCGTCCGCCCCCAGTGAGCGGCAACCGGATCGAGCGCGACATCTCCGTTCAATCCGTTCACCGTAGCGTGAAACTGCGTGATGAGGTGCAGCGGATGGCCGCCTTCCGTCACCACAAAATTGGGGACATCGGTCGAGCCCTGCACGTCAAGATGCTGGAGCGGACCGTCAAAGTTCCCGCTGGCGGCGAGAGTGCCTCGTATTCCGCTGAAGCTGCCGAGGTCGAGGCGCCCAACGCTGTAGGAGCCGGAAAGGCGAGTCACTCCGGGGTTTCCCGGCTGCCAGGGACCGAATTTTCCCACCACCCCCACATCTGCAGGCGGATAGGGCAATTGCACCGTCGCCTGAAACGCCAGCGGCCGCGAATCGGCAACGTCGTGCAGCCCCAGTTTCGGGACGCGGAACACCAGCGGCTGCTTCCGCTGCTCGGTCGGCGCGAACTCGACTGCCACTCCGTCGGCAATGATCTGTCCGATCGTCAGGCCGGAATGGAACAAGCCGACATTCACCGGCGCTGAACCGCCGTTGCCTGCCTGCCGCCGTATCAGAAGGTGAATTCCGTCCGCCCGGATCGTGCTGATGTGGTGGGTTAGCAGTCCGTGATAGCTGCCTACAATCGTCAGCTCCCGGACGGTCATCAGGGGCGGGGCGTTGGGGCCCGGGCCGCGGCGGAAGGTCACCTGCCCGGCAACGCAGCCGGGATGTGGGAAGAACATGTACCGGAAGTTGCCGACCTGCACCACGCTTCCGGACTGCTGCTGCAATGCCTGAATGACCGAGTTGCGGGTGAAGGGCCATTTGTGGGCCACGACAGCGACCAGAACAGCGATGCCGGCCAGCACCGCTGCTGTCGCAATCAGGACGCGGCGATTGCCCTGAGCGCCCTCTGTGAGCGCAGCTCTGGGCGGCCGCTCCTCTACCTGGACCTGCATTTCTGGGCGCGTCTTCCTTCCGGAAACTTCACTGCGGTATGGGCTGACGCTACGTATGATGGCGCATTGCAGATGACGGTTATCCACGCCTGGAGCCGTCCCAGAAACTCCGCCTTCTTAATACCGCAAGCCTTCTCTTAGCCTCCGTAGGCGCGTCGACCTTAGCTCCACCTCCCCATTTGGCCGTGAAAACCAGGTACAAAAACCAGGCGCGGTTCAGGCATTGACGGGGGAGACCTTAGTACTTCCGGAATCTATACTCGGCGCGTTCCACCTTCCAGATTTTGTGCAGGGCCATTACACCCGCGTGGCGTTAAGCCATGCGCCGCTGGAGTTCTGATGTCCAAAATATCCGCTATTTTTTCCCTGGCTGTCATGCTGAGCCTGCCGCTCGCGCTTTACGCAGCTCAGCCGCAGCAATTCCAGTCCATCATCCCGAACACCACACTGCACGCCGAGACCAGCAACAACAGTTCCGCCGCCGATTCCTTTCCCGGATGCGAGATCACCACGGTCACCGACGGCCAGTGCGTGGACAACGGTGATCTGAAGGCAAGCAACATCAGCAAGGTAAATGTTCATACCCTGCTTTCACCCTCGCAGCAGGGCGCGAAGATATACACCACCTATATTCCTTACTGGGTGCACGGTACTCATCCCAATATCGGCTACAGCTCGCAGGATCCCAATCACGTAGCGAAGGAGATCGTCGACCTGACCAGCCGCGGCTTCGACGGCGTGCTGATCGACTGGTACGGCCCGGGCAGCTATGAGGAGGGCGCGTCGGAGATCCTGAAAGGCCAATTGGAGCAGCAGAGCACCCTCAGCTTCGCCCTGATGATCGACAAGGGAGCGGTGGAGTGGTTCTCCTGTTATCCAAACTGCTCGGCCACGCAGGCGCTGCTGAACCTCATCAGCTTTGTCCGCCAGCACGGCTACTTCAGTTCCAGCGCCGCCATCCGCAACAGCGACGGCAAGACCATCGTCACCCAGTTCGGCATGGAAGCGTACAACATCAACTGGACGACCATCGAGAGCCAGAACCCCGACCTGGAGTGGATCTTCGAGAACGCCGGCGCCTTCAGCAACAGCTACACCATCGGCGCCTACGGATGGCTCTCGCCCAAACATCCGCTGCAACAGGGCTACGAAGGCCTCGATTACACGCAGTACTTCCTGCAGATTGCCAGCCAGCATCCGTCAAAGAAAAACTGGGCCTCGACCTGGAAGGGCTTCAACGACATCGTGGCCAACTGGGCGCCTCCCGGCGGCCGCCACATCCAGCAACTGTGCGGCAAGACGTGGCTTGACTCCTGGAGTGTGGTTCGCGGCTATACCGGCCGCCTTGACGCCGTACAGGTTGTAACCTGGCACGATTACGAAGAGGGCACCGAGGTGCAGAGCGGCATTGACAACTGTCTCAGCATCTCGGCCAGCGTCAGCGGAAGCATGCTGAGCTGGAGCGTCCCCGACGAGTCAACGCTCGACCACTACACCGCTTACATCTCCACCGACGGACAGAACCTGATGTCGCTGGGTGACTACTATACCGGCACGCATTCGCTCGATCTGGCGCCTTTCAACTTCCCTTCGGGCACTTATCAGGTGTTCGTGAAGGCGGTGGGCAAGCCGAGCGTCCTGAACAATATGTCGAATGCGGCGACATACACCATCGGGGTGCAGGGGGCGCCCGCCGTGGTGATCACCTCTCCGCACAACGGCCAGGACGCCGGTCCGGCAACCAACCTGAATGTCCAGGCTTCAAGTCCCAATGGACCTATTTCGGAGTACATGGTCTATCTGGACGGGATGCTGGTGCGGACCATCCCCGGCGCTCCTTCGTTCCAGGCGTGGATCTCCACTGGCATGGGGGTGCACTTCATCGCCGTGCGCGCGGTGGACAACATGGGGCAGTGGGGTGCTGCCAACGTGTGGATCCGGCGTACCTACTGAGTTCGGGCGGAATTGTGCCGTTCTCCGGTCCCTCGCAGGCTAGCGCTTGCGGGGGACCTGCTTCTCCACAAAAGAATCAGATCTGGTAGTCGATCTCGATGACCTGCTGCAGCCGGTCCTCGCCGTCGCCGTCGCCGGGAGCCAGCTCCCGCCCCTGCAGCTCGCGGACTTCGTGCTTCAGTCTTCTGACCTCACTGGCCACCGCCGCCAGGGCCTCGGAGAGTGGATCGTTGATCTGTTTGGGATCGGTGATGACCACGCGCTTGCCCTGACGAAGCACGATGTGGCCGGGAACGCCCACCACGGTGGAGTTGTCGGGCACGTCACGCAACACTACCGAACCGGCGCCAACCCGGCAGTTCTCGCCGAGGGTGATGTTGCCCAGCACGCGCGCCCCCGCACCGACGACTACGTTGTTGCCAAGGGTGGGATGGCGCTTGCCGGTTTCTTTGCCCGTGCCCCCCAGGGTTACGCCCTGGAAGAGGGTCACGTCGTCACCGATGATCGTGGTCTCGCCGATCACCACGCCCATGCCGTGGTCCACGAAGAAACGGCGCCCGATCCGGGCGCCGGGATGGATCTCAATGCCGGTAATGAAGCGCGCAACCTGGGACAGCGCCCGCGCCAGAAACCGCCAGCCGTGAATCCATAGCCAGTGATGCACGCGATAGCCCCAGAGCGCGTGCAGGCCGGAGTAGAGCAGCACGACCTCCAGCCTGGACTTCGCCGCGGGATCGCGATCAAGCACCGCGTCAATGTCTTCACGCGCGCAGGAAAAAAAGCTCACGCCGCCGCCTCCGCTACCAGATTGAGCGACTCATTGCGCAGTTGCTCGAAGAGCACGCTGGTCAGATAGCGCTCGCCGTAGTCCGGAAGCACGACAACGATCAGCTTGCCGGCGTTTTCCGGCCGCTGGGCTACCCGTATGGCGGCTACCGCCGCAGCACCCGAGGAGATGCCCACCAGCAGACCTTCCTCGCTGGGCAGACGCCGCGCCATCTCGATGGAGTCCTCGCCCGATACCTGGATGACTTCATCGATGAGGTCGGTGCGCAGAATGCTGGGCACGAAGCCTGCTCCCAGCCCCTGAATCTTATGCGGGCTCGGCTGCCCGCCCGACAGCACCGGACTTTCCATCGGCTCGACCGCGATGGCCCTGAAGGAAGGCTTCTTCGGCTTGATGTATTCGCTCACGCCCGTCAGCGTCCCTCCGGTCCCGATGCCCGATACGAGAATGTCGACCTTGCCTTCGGTATCGTCCCAGATCTCCGGGCCGGTGGTTTCACGGTGGATCTTGGGATTCGCCGGATTGTCAAACTGCTGGGGCATGAAGCCGTTCGGAGTCCCGGCAAGGATCTCGTTGGCTTTCGCAATGGCGGCTTTCATCCCTTTCGCACCCGGGGTGAGAACGATCTCCGCGCCATAGGCGCGCAGCAGAACGCGGCGCTCCAGGCTCATCGTGTCGGGCATGGTGAGGATGAGCTTGTAACCTTTGACGGCGGCCACGAAGGCGAGGCCAATTCCCGTGTTGCCGCTGGTCGGCTCGATGAGCACCGTGTGCCCGGGCGTGATCTTCCCCGCGCGCTCGGCCTCGTTAATCATGCTGACGCCGATGCGGTCTTTCACGCTGCTGCATGGGTTGAAGCTTTCCAGCTTGGCGACGACGTTGGCGCGCGCACCGTTGGTCACTTTGTTCAGACGCACCAGCGGCGTGTGTCCGATCAATTCGGTAATGTCATTGGCTATCTTCATCTTGCTATCTCCGAATGGCTTGGCTCGATGTTTTGATGTAAAGGTTTGGATTTAACGGAGGCGAGCGGGGATTCAGCTATCGGCAACAACAACACAGGCAGGCGGGCTGGAAGCGAGGGGCGCGAATCTCAGCGGGAACGTGCTGCATTGTGTCGCTGCGCTTCATAGGCCGTCCGGTTTCGGCGGGTTCGCATAGCTTATCACGTCTTACCTGAGCTGCATACCTTGAGACGTCCCGGCGGGCAATCCGGTGCCCTGGCGCACTGTTGCCGAGATGCGAAAGACGGCGCTTCATCTCATTGTTGTTGCCGTTCCTGGTCGCGCATGTCACAATCGCGCGACTTCCCGTCGAGGTGGAACTATGTTCCGAATTGCGTCCCTGCTGTTGCTGATTCCCGCCCTCGCCGGCCAGATGACGGCGCAAGTCAGGCCGGCGGCTGCGCCGGTTCCCGGAGAAAGTCTCGCGTCTCTCGCGTGGCTCCTCGGCGGTACCTGGGTCTCCGATGTCAAGGACCCCTCCGACGGCTCGGTGACACACGTGGAGAACCGCATCCGCTGGGCGCCCAACCGCCACGCTATCGAGTTCGACACCAACTTCAACGGCAAGCCGCATTACAACGGCTTTTACGCCTGGAATCCCGCCAGCAGAAACATCAGCTTCTTCTATACCAGCTCCGAAGGCGACCTGGCGACCGGCACTGCGGCCTCCGACGCCGACGGCAGGATCCTGCGCCAGGAGTTCGACATCGTGCACGCCGACGGAAGGACCGGACATCTCCGCTCCACCACTGAGCGCGACGGCAGCGACGCCTACTGGTTCACTGCTTTTATGCAGAAGGATGGCGAATGGTTACAGGTGTTCCGGATCCGCTATGAGAGGAAGGGCGACTGATCCTCAAGCCTCTCTCCGGAGCAGGCCTGCGCATGGGCGAGGTTCTGTCCGCGGAGGGCGAATAGCAGACCTTCGCCGGGGCAAGATTTTTTCGTTCGAGCCGGGAAGGTTACCGCTCGACCGCCAATCCCACCGCGTTGCCGCCGCCCAGGCACAATGCCGCGATTCCTTTGTGAACGTCGCGGCGAATCATCTCGTAAAGCAGCGTGGTAAGAATGCGAGCGCCGGTTGCGCCGATGGGATGTCCGAGAGCCACGGCGCCGCCATTGACGTTCACCCGGTTGAGGTCCAGTCCGAGTTCGCGCGTCACCGCGATCGCAGCCACCGAGAAGGCTTCGTTGATCTCGTAGAGATCGACGTCCTCGTTCTTCCATCCGGTTTTCTTCCATAGCTGGCGGACTGCTTCCACCGGCGCCATCATCACCCAGGCCGGGGCAATGCCGCTGGTGGTCTGCGCCACGATGCGCGCCATCGGCTTCAGGCCGAGTTCCTTCGCCCTGGCCGCCGATATGACCACCACGGCCGCACCGCCGTCGTTCACGCCGGGAGCGTTGCCTGCGGTGACCGTCCCATCCTTCTTGAACGCCGGCTTCAGCCCGCGCAGGACTTCCACCGTCGTGTCCTCGCGCGGCGACTCGTCCTTGCTGAACAGCACGGGAGGCGCGCCCTTCTTCTTCGCCGGCAGCTCGACGGGAACAATCTGGTCCTTGAAGCGGCACTCGTTGGTCGCGCTCACCGCCTTGCGATGCGAGTTCGCGGCGTACAGGTCCTGCTCCTCGCGCGTGATCCCGTATTTCTCGGCGACATTCTCGCCGGTGTTGCCCATGTGATAGTCGTTGTAAATGTCCCACAGGCCGTCGTGCACCATCGAGTCAACCACTTTCTGATCGCCCAGCCGGAATCCTTTGCGCGCATTCTGCAGCAGGTAAGGAGCGTTGGTCATGCTCTCCATGCCGCCGGCGACCACGATCCCCGCGTTGCCCGTCTGGATCGCCTGCTGCGCCAGGCCGACCGCTTTCAGCCCCGAGCCGCAGACCTTGTTGATGGTCATGGCGCTCACCTTCTCGGGAAGGCCGGCGCCGAGCGCCGCCTGGCGCGCGGGGTTCTGTCCCAGACCGGCGGAGACAACGTTGCCCATGATGCACTCGTCCACGGTTGTGGGATCGATGCCGGCGCGCCGGACCGCCTCACGCACCGCGATGGCGCCCAGCTGCGGCGCGCTGATCTCCGAGAGCGAACCCTGAAACTTGCCGATTGGCGTGCGTACCGCCGAGACGATGACAACCTCTTCCATGGCAGGCATGATTGTGACTCCTATGATGAAATCGTAAAGCCCCATTATAAGATGAGCCCTTGGCCGCGGACCCACAAATCCCGCCTGGAGCGAAGCCTTCCCGCGCCCGGCAACCCCTGCTGGCGCCGTGGTGGCACACCGCAATTCTCATCGCCGTACTGCTGCTGGCTTCGGTGAACGGCACGCGCGGCAGGCATCTCCTCGCCTCCGGCGGCAGCAAACTGCCGCAATATCTCTGGACCATGACGTGGGAGGGGATACTTGTCGGCTTCGTCCGGCTGGGCACGCGCAAACATATCCGCCTGCGCGAACTGGTTGGCGGCCGCTGGGCGAGACCCGAAGAGTTCTGTCTCGACATGGTGTATGCGGGGGTCTTCTGGGTCTGCGCCATGTTCGTGCTGGGAGTGGCGGCGAAATTGATGCATCTGGTGCAGGCCGGCAAAATCGAAAGCATGCGCCGGGCGCTCGGCTTCCTCGCGCCCCGCAGCAGCCTTGAACTGGCGGTCTGGTTCTGCGTCAGCGCGACCGCCGGATTCTGCGAGGAGATCATCTTTCGCGGATATCTGCAGCGGCAGCTCGCCGCAATCGGCAACTCGATGCTCGTTGGCGTGCTGCTGTCGGCGCTGGTCTTCGGCGCCGCACACGGCTACGAAGGCCTCGCACGCATGGTCCTGATCGCAATTTACGGATTGATGTTCGGGTTGCTCGCGTGGTGGAGAAAGAGCCTGCGACCGGGAATGATCGCCCATGCATGGCATGACTCGCTGAGTGGCGCGGTCCTGCGCATGATGAAATAGCCAGTGTTCATGCGGCTTTTCCGCATCGCGCCCGAAATGACAGGCAGGCTGCGCGAGGTGCGATGCCATCGCGGCGGTTTGCGGAGCGTCGCGAAGGTTTGTACCTCGCCCGCTCGCGCCGCCCGACGCATGTTTTTTTGCTTGACTATTTTTTTCATTGACTCTATACAGAAGACAAATCGCGATGAAGTGAGTGTCGCGATAAAAGGGAGAATAGAAAACAATGGCAACCAAAAAGGCTGCAAAGAAGGGGAAGAAGGCTTCGAAGAAGAAGCACTAGCCAACCCTTCGACCGTACGCAGAGGGGACGCGAAAACGTCCCCTTTGGTTTTTTGGGAGAGCGTCCTCACGCGCCGCAAGAAATGATGGGGACCCCCTTTCGCCTTGGGGCGGATTTTTGCAGCGGTGAAGCCGCCCTTCATCCGGCGCCACCTCGGCCCGCGCTAGTTGATTGTCGCCACCTGCGCGGCGCCAGGACGCGGCAGCGGCTCTTCGTGCCTGGGGCAGATGCTGTGATAGGAACATCTCGCGCATTGCGAATTCGGCCGTGCCTCGAACTCGCCGGCGGCAATCCTGGCGGCGATCGTCGTGACCCGGGCCTCGGCCTCGCGCAGTTGCTCCGGTGAGCGGTGGGACTCGACTGCCGTTCCGTCCTTGAGATTGACGAAGACAAGCGAAGCCGGCCTGTGACCCATGCGCGCGGCGGCGAGCGCGTAGACGGAAAGTTGCAGGCTTTCGTCGGCATCCTCCTGCGTTTTGGCGCGGCCGGTCTTGTAATCCACCACGACGACTTCGCCATTGCCCAGCAGGTCCAGCCTGTCAAACCTTCCTTTCACCCGCGCCTCGCCCACTTCGATGTTGAAGCGATGTTCGGTATGCAGGACGTTGCCGGCCGGGCGCGCCAGCGCGGAGCGCAGCAGCGAGCTCAGTTGCGCGCGGCCATCTCTTTCGTAAAGCTCGCGCTGCAGCGGCTCGTCGATCTTCGCTTTGGCAAACTCATCGAGGAAGCAGGCGATTACGGTTGCCTCGTCGGGCGGTCGCCCGGCGCGAACACCGCCGAAGTACGCCTTTAGCGCCAGATGCATGGCATTGCCGAACTGCAGGGCGGCGGTGGCGTCCTCGGGAAGCCGCCAGTCGTAACGCAGCTTGTAAGCCAGCGGACAGTTCTCGTACATCTCGATGGCGCTGGCGCTCAGCTCCAGCCGGTGACCATGCTTGCGAGAAGGCAGCGCGGTCCATTGCGAAACCATGGGGAGGGCCTCGGCGGAGGCGTGCAGTTGCGCAATGGTTGCGGGCGGCAGAAAGCGGCAGGCGATCGAACCATCCAGCGAGCTTCGCGCGACACCGGCCAGCTCGCGCAGATATAACCTGGGAAGCGCCGGCTCTCCCTTATCTTTCCCCGCCTTGCCGCACAGATACAGCTCCTCCATGGCGCGCGTCATCGCCACGTAGAACAGCCGGCGCTCCTCCTGCTGGTGCAGCGCCTTCGGCTCTGCCACGCTCATGGCGAACATGGAGCGCAACTGCCGGGGAAACTCGACCAGACATTCCTTGTACTGGGCGGGAAACGATGACGAGGCGGCGCGAACCACGAAGACGCAGGGAAACTCCAAGCCTTTGGCGCCATGGGCCGTCATCAACTGCACCGCATCCTGGGCGGGCGCATGGCCCAGCTCGGACGGGGCCAGCGCCGCAACTGGATCGTCCTCATCCGTTTCCTCGAGAAGCGCGCCGCCGGCTTCGCGGAAGAGCGTCACGTAGTCCAGGAACTCCTGCAGGCGGCCCTGACCGGCAATCTGCCTGGGCTTGTTCCCCCAGCGCGCGGCGAAATCGCGAAGGCGCCGCAGCGGCATCGAGTCAGGCAATCCGAAGGCGCGCTGTGCTGTGTCCAGAGCCGTGGCGACGCTGTTGTCGGCCGCGGCCAGCTCCCGCCGTGCTGCGCGAATCGTGGCGATCACCTCCATGCCGCCGGGAACACTTTCCAGCACGGCCTCTGCCTCCAGGCCGCTGCCAGCCAGCGCCAGTTCGGCGCGGAAGCGGCGGGGATCGACATCGAACCGGGGCAGCGCGGCGACACGGAAAAGCGCAACCGGGTGGGAAGAGTCGAGGATACGCAGCACCGCAACCGCGTCGCGCAGCTCGGGCGTGTGGAGCAGATCGGCGCCCCTGACGCGCACGGGTATGCCGCGCCAGGTGAGCTCCGTCACGATTTTTTCGCGATGATGATGAAGCCGGTAGAGTATGGCGATGTCGCCCAGCTTCATCGCCGGGCGCTGCCGTTGCATCTGCTGGATGGCATCGGCAATAAAGATGGCCTCGTGTTCACGACCGTGGTGGCCAATCGCCTGCACCGGCAAGGCGCCGGCAAGTTGCGGCTCGCGCCGCAGGCGTTCGCAGGTGAGCGGCTCGCGCGTGCTGCGGTCGTCCAGGGGGACGATGGCGGGATTGCGGCGGATGATCTCCCAGGCGCAGCGCAGGATGGCAGGCGTGGAGCGCCGGTTGGCCGACATGGTCACGCGCTTCACGCGCTCGCGGCCGAAGGTCAGAAGGAACTGGTCGAATGCGCCGCTGGTTGCGCCGCGAAACTGATAGATGGCCTGGTCGGGATCGCCGACCGCGAAGACGTTGGCCTGCTCTCCGGCGAGCAGGCCGGCCAGCCTGATCTGCGCCACGTTGGAGTCCTGGAATTCGTCGATCAGGATGAACCGCGCCCGCCGCTGCGCCCGCTCCAGTACCGACTTGCGGCGGATCAGCACCTCGACCGCGCGGGTGATGATGTGGCCGAAGGTGCCAAGGCCCTCCTGCTGCAGCAGCTCCTCGGCAAAGCGGAAGGCGCGCGCCACTTCGCGACAGCGCCCGAGCACTTCCTCGTCCGGCATACCATCGGCATCTTTCGATTTGGCCATGCGCGGCAGCGGGATCTCGCCGCGCTCCAGCCTGGTGACATAAGCCTCGTAATCTTCCGGGGTGCGCAGCTCGTCGTGGCAACTGCTGAAGAACTTCAGCAGGTCCTCGAGAAACTTTCCCGGATCGGCCGCCCTGATGTAGTGCTGCAGCTTCAGGTCGGCAATGCGGCGGCGCAGAAGGACGAAGAGATCCGTATCGTCGAGGAGCTGGAACCTGGTGCCCGCCTCCTGCAGCAGGCGAAAGCACCAGGCATGAAAGGTGTTCGCCTGCAGGCCGCTGCTCATCAGCTTGCGGGCGGCGCGCTGGCGCTCGATTTCCGGATAGAGCGAGCCCTGCGGGCCGGCAGGAGGGTAGAGGATGCCGGCGACGCGGGAGATCAGCTCGGCGGCCGCGTTGCGGGTGTAGGTGACGGCGAGAATCTCGTCCGGCCGGGCGGCTTCGGTGCGGATAAGGTGGGCAATGCGCCGCGCCAGCACCGTGGTCTTGCCGGTGCCCGCGCCGGCGACCACCAGCATGGGTCCATGCACGTGCTCGATAGCCTGCCGCTGGTCGTCGGTGGGTACGAAATCGTGGTGGCCGTTGCCCGACACGGCGCCTCCCAGCAAACGAAGAAAAAGCGAAACCATGATTATCCTTCGTTGTCACGGGATTTGCAAGGGCAAAACGCGGAATTATGCCTTTGGCAAACCCATATATCAGTTAGTTCGGGAGCATCCAGTTTTCTCTACGTACTGGCATTCGGTGGCTTCGGTTGCGCCGGTCCGGATCATGATTTGCTTTTGGGCGCGACGCAGGTCGGGGTAGCGGAGCCACTTGCAATAGTCGAATTCCAATACATCTCCGGTTCGTGGACTTACAACGTATGTCCCCCAGGGACTCGTGGCCGCAGTGTTAGGAAAATCGCAATGAGCACCAAAAGAATAGTAATCCGGCACAAAGGGACGGCCCGGTCTATCGAGAGGTTCAATCTCGCAGTATTGGGACGAAAGAGGGAACCTTTGATGCTTGAGGACAAGGGCAACCAGCGACTTAGCGTCGGTAATACCGATACGAGCTTCCTGAGAACCGGGCCACGCCAGACCAAGAAATGCCAACACAAACGTTAGATGGTGCATTACTCGCATAATGCTTGTATCATTTTCGCTCTTCCGTCCTTCGTTGTCTCTTCTTTGGTGGCTTCATTTTTCAGCACGAGAAGTCAGATCTCCGCTCTCGCTATAGCCAGCGCAGCAATCGCTGCGGTCTCGGCCCGCAGAATGGTCTGGCCGAGAGAAGCGGCAATCCAGTGCGAGCTTGCGAAGCTCTGCAACTCTTCGGAGGTCCAGCCGCCTTCGGGACCGATGGCGAGGGAGAGAGACTCGACATCGGGATGCAGGCGCAAAACATCGTTCAACAAAACTTCGCGTTCTGCTTCGGCGAGGACGATGCGCAACGTCTTCTCCCCTGAAGTGCGGACCTCTCCACCCGGACCCAACTCTTCGGTCGGGATAGCAGCGGAAATGTTCGGGTCGTCCGGTTGCGCCAGGGCAGCCTTCAGCTTCATGGGGTCAGCAATCTGGGCCGGCGAAACCCGGCGCGCCTGCTCCGAGGCCTCGCGTGCAATGCGCCGCCAGCGCTCGACCCGCCTGGCCGCCGCCGTGGCCAGATGCTTTTCCGTGCGCCGCGCGATAACAGGAACAATCCACGTCACATCAAGTTCAGTGCACTTCTCGATCGCCCACTCCATACGATCGAACCTGAAAATTGCCAGCAGCAACGTGATGGGCGCCACCCGGCCGGCAGCGATGGTTTCGGCGAGCGCGAACTCCACGCGGTCATCGGCCACGCTGGAAACGGTTGCGCGCCGCACCTCATCACCACACGCGACGTCGAATTGCTGGCCAACCCGCGCGCGCAGCGTCCTCGCCAGATGCGCGGCGTGCGCCCCGGTCAGGGCTGCACGGTCGCGGGAGAACTCGTCGGCGATCCAGCGGCGGCGGGTCATCGCGTGAAGAGTAGCAGAACGATGGCGATGGCGATGGCGGCGTAGACGCCGCCGAAGATGCGGTTCTGCCGCGCGAGGATCTCCTCCTGAAAGGCGCGGCTGTTGAGCACGAATTCCATGGCCGAAACCATGCCGACCAGCACAGCCAGAATGAGCCAGCGCTCCTCGCGCAGGCGTGCGGTCGCCAGAAACGGAATGGCCAGCAGTGACAGCCCCAGATAGATCATTCCGCCAATGCGGGCGCGCCTGCGGCGCCTGGGATTCTGGTAGCGGACCATCACGATACGCGCCAGCTCGCGCGGCTTGGCCAGACGGGCCGCCGCGGGCAGCACGGTGACGATCAGCAGAAACCACGCGTAGATGCGCAGGGCCTTGTCCAGGGAAGCGGGTTCCGACGACCCGCAGACAGAATACAGGTATTCGCTCGCGCCGGAAGGGAAGCGCTGGTGCTGGAAACCGGTGAGCAGCAAATTCGGTGGCCGGTTCCACAGGAAACACCGGGTCAGCATCCAACCTGACCCGAGCCGCGTGAGCGGCAGGATCCCCGCCGGGACAACCGGAGTTTCCGCGATGGGCTCAAACCAGGTAAGATAAGTAATGCAGGTTTGAGTCTTCGTGTGGGGTGATCGCTTTTCGCCCTTCGCCAGGACGCTCAGCGAGAATTTTGCCTGGTCACGAGAGCTTTCGCATATGCGGAAAGGGACTCTGGCGGAAGGCGAAAGGGAAGAGCGTCAGCGCAGAAAGGTTTTCACTAATTGCTAGCTGCTGGTTGCTAGCTGCTGCTTATGTCCGTTCCCGTATCCCAGATGTGGACAGTTGCCACGTACGTCCTGAAGCAGCGCCTGCGTGGCCGCAAGCGCTATCCGCTCGTGCTCATGCTGGAGCCGCTCTTCCGCTGCAATCTGGCCTGCGCCGGCTGCGGCAAAATCCAGTATCCCGCGCACGTGCTCAAGCAGAACCTCTCGCCCGAGGAGTGCTTCCGCGCCGTGGACGAGTGCGGCGCGCCCATGGTCTCCATCCCTGGCGGCGAGCCGCTGATGCACCCCGAAATCGGCCGCATCGTCGAAGGCCTGGTCGCGCGCAGGAAATACATCTACCTTTGCACCAACGCGCTGCTCCTTAAAGAAAAACTTCATCTCTTCAGGCCGAGCAAATATCTGACCTTCTCCGTGCACATGGACGGCGAGCGCGAGCACCACGACTTCTCCGTGTGCCGCGAGGGCGGATTCGACGTCGCGCTGGAAGGGATGCGCGAGGCGCTGCGCCGCGGCTTCCGCGTCACCACCAACACCACGCTGTTCGATGGCGCCGACCCCAACAGCGTGCGCCGCTTCTTCGACCAGATGATGGAGTTGGGCGTGGAGGGCATGATGCTCTCGCCCGGCTACTCCTACGACAAGGCGCCCGACCAGAAGCACTTTCTCGGCCGCGCGCGTACCCGCCGGCTCTTCCGCGCCATTCTGGCAAACCGCAAGAAGAGCTGGGTCTTCAACCAGTCGCCGCTCTTTCTGGAATTCCTCATGGGCCGCCGCGACTATCCCTGCACCGCGTGGGGCATGCCCACCTTCAACCTCTTCGGCTGGCAGAAGCCCTGCTACCTGCTGCAGGACGGCTACGCCGACACCTTCGAAGAGCTGATGC
>Ga0335081_10002570_pt1 | contig 28587 bp, 20 predicted proteins | sample Lox_Sample_35_FD_206713 | JGI IMG/M metagenome (GOLD analysis project Ga0335081, IMG submission 206713) | Soil microbial communities from Loxahatchee National Wildlife Refuge, Florida, United States - Lox_Sample_3.5 | ecosystem: Environmental > Terrestrial > Soil > Wetlands | place: USA...
AGGCCTTCCAGCACAATCTGCAGCTTCTCCCTGCCTGTCCATTTCCTGCGTTTCATCGAGTCCTTTCCTGCCTTTAGGACTCTCAAATTCACCGCCATCTTTCAAGGGGAGCAGTATAGCAGTTCCCCGTGTTCCTTGTTCTCGCGGACGTAGTGAATCGGCGTGCCTATTGGGCATTTATGCAAGAATACGGGCGCGGCATAGACGAGAACACACTCAGACAACAAAAAACCGTTACAGTGCGATTCTCCTCTGCAAACAATCTCACAGACGCACTACGTTTTAAGCAAGCAGTCACAGATGCTGCAGCGTATGTTAAGGAACTGCATCCAAGTTCAATTTCTGCCGCCGTTCGCGCCAAGCAAGAAGAGCTGGAGGCGAAGGACAAACGTGTCCGGGTTCAGGTCAACTTCATCGGTGGGGCTCAACACGTAGTCGTCCAAGCCAAAGAAGAAATTCCTCTTACGCTTAAGCTCAAGACCTTTGGCGCCAAAGAGAACCTCAAGGAGTTTTTCGAAAAGGGCACGGATGTTAGAATTAAGATGGGTGAATTTGAGTTGAGTGGCTCTCCGTTGTTTGAAGATGTAAATACTACCGTGGGCGGTGAACTCGTGATCAAGTCTGGTAATCAGCACGATGGACAAGTGGTTCTTTCGTGGGAAGGCATGGATGCTGCGCCTCCGCTAATACTACCAGGTCATTTTCGAGCAGGACTAAAGTTCGTCAGCTTCGACAGTGACGTTGTAGATTCGCCACTCGCCCTCTCCTTCTCGTTCGGCGCTGACACGGTGAAGACCGCCGCCCCATTTAGAGCTAATTTTATGTTCCGCCTGAGCGCTTGGGAAGGACAACGAATCCTAGCCCTGCCTTATTTCGATGCGACGCACTCTTTTCTCAAGGCTTCGACCGAGAACCGAACTCTCAAGCTGGAGTTATGGATAAAAGGAAATCGACTTGGCTCCGCCACGATGAGCAGAAACGACGTTGGCACAATGCATGAAAAGCTGCCTTTTGTAGACTCGCTACGTAAGGCGCAGCGCATTTTTCAGCACTTCCATCTGAACCCAGTTCTACCATCCATTAGAGATATGAGTGTCCGAGATTTCGCTACAATTGAGGAGCTCTTCGCCATGCTCTACGAAAACGAACACCGATCTCGGGCTCCAAAGGCATCTTTGAGGTTAACAGTCTCGCGTCAACCTCGGCAGCAAGATGTGGAAAGTCCACCGGGAAGCCTCCTCATAAACGCGCCGACTGTAACGTATCCAGTCTTTGGTCATTCCATCACGACCGGGCCGGTTTCTATCGAATATACTAAAATGACTTTAAGAAGTTGGTCTCCTACAGGTTCGGGCGCGGACGTTCTCTTCGAGGCAACCGATAGTTGTGAACGTGTGGCGCAATTAGGCAAGCCATAACAAGAATCGAGTCCAATCGCCGGAGTCCAGTGACGCCTTATGAATCGAGACGTATTCCTCTCATACGTAGGATTTGAAGTATTCGACAATGAACGTTCACACTTGAATAGCCGCGAGGTCTCGACGAAGCCACTCAAGCCTTTTGCGAGTGCAGCACGATCCGTTTGCCTTCGCTGGCGTCGATGATGGCGCGGAAACCGTACGGGCCTATCGCCCGAGTTTGAGACAAAGGCAAGCGATGTTGGCGATGATGACAAGGACCGGCAGAATGGTGACGGGTAAGGTAGACCCGAACCGGGCGGGTTGAATCACGCCGCGTTCGTCGATTCGCGGTGAACCCGGCAGGCAGTCGACCAAGGTGGCGTAGGAAGGAGTCAGCGGATCGTAGACGATCTCGTGTTGTTGATCGTCCTCGAATTGTGCCGTCTGGTAGGACCTCGTGATGGCTTGGCAAGTCTCCCCTGTGTCGGTGGTAAAATCAAAGGTTAGTTTGTAGACCGTTTGGTTGTTGACGCGGGTGTTGGTGGGTTCTTTCGATTTGAAGGTGCCGAAGGCGACTTTGCCATGGGCGAGGAGGCGGTCTCCTTTCCATCCGAGCATCAGGCCGGGAATGAGGAAGCCCAGTCCGACCAGCGGGAAGAGGAGGACGATGAGTGTCGATGGGCCAAAGGCCGTGCGGCGCATGAACTGGATTCTTGAAACGGACGGGTTGCCGCGGGGGTATTCGATGGTGACGCGGGTGCCGGGCGGGTAGGTGTAACCCGTCGCGTAGGACGCGCCGCGGTACGCGGTCCCCGCCACCCTGAACGTGTAGTCGTGTTCGTAGATCGGCGTTCCCGAATGGTGTTTCGAGCCGCCTTCGGAGAAGTGGGCTTTTTGGCTGGCGGTGACGGTGCCTGCGGCATGATCGAGTTGACCGTGGAACCGATAGAACGACGTGAGGTCGGCGTGGGGTAGGAAGAGCCACACGAACAGCATGCCAAACCCGAAGAAGAACCATCCGAATTGATTGAGGAATCCGCCAAACAGGACTTGCAGGCGGACGGTCAGCGGCACGTCGCGGGGCGGCAGGCTGAAAGAGAATGGCTGGCCCATAAAGATGCCGTCAGGCTAGCATTTTCCAGCAGCCGGGTCTAGTTCTGATGCTGGCGGAAGAAGGGTGTCCGCTTTCGCCGAAACCGCAGTGAGACAGAGCGTGAGAGCAGCCAGACAAGGCGACGCGCAGCCAGTCCGCTAACGCACGTCAACCTTTCTTGGAATACAGCGCCCTGAGTGGCCTTCGCTGTCGACAATGATGGCGCGGAAAGGGTATGCAGGAAGAAGCGAAGCCAGGAGCCAGAATCCAGATGGAAGGCTTTTAGCGCAGGGGATACCGTCGAATGGCGGGATTGAGAATATTGAAAAGATGGTGGAGAGGAGTGGGTTCGAACCACTGAAGGCATTAGCCAGCAGATTTTCCGCTTACAATCGATCCGCCCTTGCCGGAATAGTCTGCCCAGATTCGCGATGAGACAATTGTTCCCTTAACCATTGTCGGCCAGCGCCCGACTTCAAATACATTTCGAACGCCCGCGCTTCGGAGTAGGTCGGGAAATACCGAAAGAAAAACTGATGGACCGGGCGTCTGTTCTTTGTACGTGAAACCCGTCCCGCACGGTGATCTTCCAGGCGATCCTTCAAACTTCGAGCACTGCCCTTGTACAAATAGGAGCCGTCTGCAGGCCCGACCACGTAGGTTGTCGGTGTGGATAACACTTGAGCAATGGCAACGGATAGATCCATCTGCACAAAAACAGAAATGGTGGAGGGGAGTGGATTCGAACCACTGAAGGCATTAGCCAGCAGATTTACAGTCTGCCCCGTTTGGCCACTTCGGTACCCCTCCACGCTTCGCGCGGAAACTCGAATATCGAAGCACGAAAGATCCGAAATTCGCAACGAATTTGCTTCGGATTTCGACATTCAAATCTCGAGCTTCCCCGTCTTGTGGGGTTGGAGCGGGCGATGGGAATCGAATCCATCGCCCCTGTCAAATCCTGCGTGATTCTGCATGTTTTCGCAACCGCAAAATGCGGAAAAATGCAGGTATTGGGTGGTTGTCTGTCACGTTTTGTCACGCGCTCCGGATACGGCAGTGACCGCAAATCTTTCACCCTAAAGATGAATCCCCATGCGCTGAGACCGCTTTGTATGCTGGACTGCCCAACGGTGCCATCTTTGTTCGACAAAATTCCTCAGCTTCATTTCTCTTGAAACCTTCAATGCCTCCACCGGCATAATCTCCAGCCAGTCGATCCCGTATTTTCTGCGGGCCTGACCGGCGGTGTAACTGCTCAACACCTTCAAGACCTTCTGATGGAGATCAAGGCAGTCTCTTACCTCCAATTCTCCAGCCTCCGTCTCTACGATCTGCTCGCGAAGGAAACTGCGCACGCACAAAACCATCATCTGCAGATGCCTCACGTCTTGCCGCTCCTGCCCCGGCTTATTCTGTGGAAGGTGGACGGCGGCCTCGGCTTTTGCAGTCAGCAAGGTGATCGGGTGTAGCACGCGCAACTGGAGTCCCTTGTGTTCGATTACCAAGGCGGCTTCTCTCGCCTCTTCCGTAGTCACTCCGTACATGCGCTTCAGAATCTCGATCTTCACTGATCCGGCGTCGCCCAACGGCATTTCGAGATAACCGGCCGAGGGAATGATTGGTTCTCTTCTCGCCGTCATCTTCTTAAAGCCGGTTTCAGTTGCAATTTGATGCAGGTCCGACGCATCGCCAAGCAAATCCAGGTCTTTGCTGGTGAAAGGCAAATAGTTGTCCAGTCTCGGCTCTGCATCGCGATACCTTTCTGCCCAGATGTTGACGGCCTGTCCGCCAACGATGATGCGAGGCAAATGGTCCGGACCGCGCAGGCTGAGTATCGGTTTGTAATCCTCGACGTTGGTCGCAGGAGAGGGAGGGCTCAAGCGAAGAGTGACTCCGAGTGACAACTATGATCGTTTAAGCTGCCGTCGAAAAAACCGCGCGGCCTTGGCAGAATTCAGAATCCGACACTCACGCGTATTTCTCACCACCGCATTTTCCGCCTGTAACTGCTCCGGCGTGACCTCGCCGCGCGCAAGACGATCCCAGTCCCGCCGCCGGTCCTGAGCTTTGAGCTTTCGGAGTTGGGTGAAAGTTACAGTCCGAGCAGTTGTTTTCTTCGATCTACGCATTACGCCTTTACACTATGGCACATTCTGTGCCGGTCAAGTTCAATTCCGTAGTGCGGCAACAAGAAGAATCCTCACGCGGGGATGATACGCTTGGGCAAGGGCGGAACCGGCCGAAGACGCAACCGGTGGTGCCAATAATGCCACGAACGGTTGTCAAAGAGGCCGGGTGGGGCAGATTGCAACGCTTCGCGGAATGCCGCTTCTCCATAACGATCAATGACGGGGCAAATGTCGTCCCAAGTTCCGAACACCATGACTTGGCAAAGAAAGCGCGGCGTGTCTTCGAGTGTTGCCTCAGCCGGCTGCCACCAGCAAACGCACCGAGCGATGGAAGCGAACCGCTCAGAATCTCTTTTTGTCATCTGCGGGCGCTTCACGACGATAGCAACATAGCAAACCGGGCATAGGTGTCGAGCTTCGACGGTAGCGCTAAAGCGTGATTTGGTCGTGGGACAACAAGATTGGAAGACCGGATCCGTGCCTACGTTCCCGACCTGATGCGCGATGACAACGCGATCAAGCGGGGCCTTGGCTCTTGGTGCTCGGTCAACAAGCGCAGAACGTCTTCTTCTCGGAAACGGACAGCCCCATCCACACGCACGACCGGCAACCGGCCCGATTGGGCAATCTGGGCAACCTTGCGGATACTGATTTGCAGCCGGCTGGCCACGTCCGCCTTGCTCATCAGTTGCGGTACGAAATTCACCGGTTGCGCATCGTCGATGTCCAAGACGACGCTCTCGCCATCCACTCGTGCTCGGTACGATTTGCAGGTCGGCGTGATCATGGCCCCTCAACTCCCTTCTGTCCTGTCCGCAGGCATCTTCACGGTTGCAGCTCGCTGACGGTGATGTTGGTGATCCAAACCCAATTGTCGCTGGCATCGAGCTCGTAGCGCGCCGGCGCTGCCTTCACCCAGTCAACCTCGAACTTTTGCAGTGCAGATTCCAACTGCCGCAAGTTCCTGCCAACGATCCGGATTTCGTGGGTGTCTGTGCGCAGGGAAAGCGCACTGTGATCCGTGCCGGACTCGCAGTCCACAAATGCGATTCGGCTATAGGGAACCAGACAGGAATGTCCGTCGGCCAATTCCACTCGCAGCGCCTGGGCCTGGGTGTCACCCTCCCAACAGGGGGAAGTCCGATGGCTCTCATCTTGTCCGTGCCTGATCGTCATACGCTGATTCCCTGTGTTTGTTGGATTGCCCGCGCGCGCAATTTGGTGAAGCTACGGAGCCTGCTCAGACGGAACCCTTCGGCAAAGGCCCGGTTGTGGAGGCACCGCGTCCGCAACCCTCGCGGAATGCCGAGGCTTTGAAAACACCTTTGCTTCGCCAGATCCAGCGCCAGGGGCCGGTCGCCGGACCGCAAGATATTCTCGCCCAGTTGCACCTTGTCGCTGGTGAAGATGGTGATTCCTTTGCGTCCACGAGAAATGGTCACATACCACTGTTGTTGATTCGTCGCTGCCTTGATGGCGGAATCGGAGAACAAGACGTGATCGACCGGCTTGCCCTGAGACGCGTAGGACGTGATGGCGAAGCCGCGCACGAATTGCCGGTAGTCCTTTTCCAGAACCCTTCCATCCGTTAGCGTGATCCGGCCGTCGGCACCGACCTTCTTCACCGTAACCAGTTCCCCATTGGCGAGACGCCGACCGCTCCGCGTACGGGCGTTGGCCTTCAGTTGGAGACGGTCGCCAGCCGCCAACGTCAGTTCCTTGGGCTGGCACACGGTGAGCCGATCCGCAAACCGGAACGCAACGGTGCGAGTCTTGTCCACACTTTCCAAAACCAAGCCTTTGTCGGTGATGCCGACGAGCCGACAGGTTTGCCCTCTCTGGAATCCTCGTGCGTTGCGGTTCAATACAAGCATGGTGTCCTCGTTGTAGAATCGCCGGTCACGCTTCTGCGCCTCGGTGAGATCAACTGTTTCCAGCGCCGTTACAGCCTTGTCCTCAGCGCCGAGAAGGCCACGAGATTTCAGGGCAGCCCGCACCTGCTCACTGACCCGGTGAATCTCCGACCAGGTTTGTGACACCACGACAACGGACTGGTGCTGCTCAACCAGAGCCAAGTAATGCTGGGCAAGACATCCCGCTTGTTCCTGTGGAGAACAGGCCACCACCGCCCCTTGTCGATCCAGCCGACGAAACGAGGCGTCGAGGTTGCCTTCCGACGCTTCTTGCACAGCTTGCCTGTATTGGGCGATCCGTTCACGTTCGGCCCGTGTCTTCCCGCGAGCCGGGTCTTGACGCCGAATCTCGGTGAGTTCGATGGGCTTCACCGTGGAATACTTCTCGATGGCGCGCAGCGCGTCGGAGGCTTCCACCGCGCTGTGTTGGCGGGTGTCGCCCGAGAGGATCACCCGGCCTTCGTTGGCTTTCGCCAAGCTCAAGAGTTGGTGCATCTGCTGGCCGCCGATCTGTCCGGCCTCATCGACCAGCAGCACGACACTGCGAGGCAGCGCACCGCGAGCCAGAATCGCGCTGACGGTGTGCGCGCCCTGAAAACCATCCCGTTCCAGGTCCATGACCTGTTGCCGTTGCGGTGCGACAGCCGTGACCATCCGCCCGGCCCGTTGCAAAGCGCCGTACACTTCCCGCAGGGTGTAACTCTTGCCGGTGCCGGCCCCACCGCGAAACACGGTGATAAAGTCGCGTGATTGCAGGATGCGCTCAACAGCTTGACGTTGCCCGTCATCCAGGTTGGCATTGTGAGTCGAATAGCCGGAGCAGCACGGGCCGAACCGGCCAATGCCGTCTTTGGCCATGCACACGATGTCCCACTCCCGGTGCAGCACTTCCCGCGTCGTGATCCGGCCGGGATGTTCTTTGTAGCGCAGGTAGCCGCGCCGGGCCGTGGCAGCCTGAATGTCGGCCAACGCCACGTTCTGCCCGCGCACATGCTCCAGCGCATACCGCCACAACTCGTATTCGGGCACCACCGAGCGACGTTCAAATAGATGTTCCTCAGCCCATAAGACAGCCTGTCGCGCGCGAACCTCGCTGGAGGTCGCAATTGGCGGTGGTGCTGTGGCTAGCCGGCCGAGCGACTCTTTCTCCGCCTGGCTCAGTTGTTGGTCCCAACCGGTTTGTAACTCGGGAAGAGTGAGGCCCTTGATCTTGCGATTCCGTTCCTTGTGCGCGATGTGGTCGCGGATGACGGCGAGGTTGCCCTTGGCCTTCTCGGGCTGGCGTTCCAGCAACGCGCGGGTCTCTTGGTCAATCTCTTGGTGCCGCTTGGAGAACTTCTCAATCAACGCCGGCGACAGGCCCTTGATTTCAAAATCCCCTCGGCGCCGGTTCTCAATGCCGTAGCCGAATCGCCGCAGACGCCGGGCTAACTCGTGGTAATAGACGTTCTCGATGAACTTCTGCGCCGACAACATGTCGTGGTTCTGGAGCGCTTTCCAGCGGACCTCGACCGGATCGAACGTCGCATTGAAGACGATACAATGCGTGTGCAACTGCGGATCGAGGGCACGCGACGTGCGGTGACGGAATACGGCGGCCACGATGTTCCCTGTCGTTCGGTCCGTGCATTGACCCCTCTTGCGCACGCGCGTCGCGGCGAAGGCTTGCAACTGCCCGAGTGCTGCCGTGACGGCTTGTTCGTGCGCTTCGACAATGCGCGGGTCATGGCCTACCAGGGCAGCGATGGATACCGACTTGGCTGGCGAAAACGTGAAATCGTAGAATACGCGCCGATTCGTGTGCTGACGAGGCCGACCATCCGGGCCAACTTCTGAACGCGTGGTATTCTGGCGCAGTGTCAACTTCTCCACGGTCTTCGGATGGAGGTTCTCGCAGAGACAAACGAAGTCGTCTTGGCGTGTCACACCCGACAGGCCCAGTTTCTCGGCACCCTCGCCGTACCATTGACCCAAGACCTGTTGGCCTTCGGTGTAGTAGTCGCCAACGCTCAAGTGTTCCGAGAAGTATTCCTTGGCGTTGGCCAGGCGATATTGAGCTTTGGTAGCAAGCATCGGTGAAGGGCTAAGCGAAGCTGGTGATTCGTTCGTTATTGAAAGTCTTCATTAGCCAATGCTCCTTTCTGAATCGCGAGCGCGAGATTACCACTGCTGAAATTGAAATTCGCGAATCCGCCAAGGTCGATTCTTGCCGGCGGTAGCTGCCAATTTCCGCCTTTGGCTTTGTTTGCGCAAAATTTTTCATTTTGTGCTGGACAGGTTTCGAACACCCGCTAGGGAACTGCCCTCTGACGCCGAACAGTGGCAGGCACCGCATGTATCAATCTCGTCCTTTCCGTCTGAATACCGATGTTCACGCTGGGCAGTGTGCCCGAAAGAAATAGGTCGAACTATGTCAATGGGTCTCATTTTCGAGAGCCTAGCCCGAAGCACCGCTCAAAGTGTTCGCAGTGGCGAGCAAAGTGGACTGGCCAAGTGTGGCACTGCCGCCGAGAATGCACGGCTAACGAAGGCCAATAATTGACCCTAGTGCTCCGTCAACCTACATCGCAAGGGTTGTTGGTAGGGTCGGACCACCGGGCCGACCGTTGCGGCGCGCCCGGCGGTCGCGCCCTACCCTTCCAATCAACTTTGACAGAGCACTAGATACCGCAGGACGGGACAACAATGCCAGGCCCGCGCTTGAACTGGTCTGCTTTCTTCGAGTCTGCCAAACGCGGAGCAGACCCGAATGCAGGCCAGACCAAGCGACGGTCTCGGTCAATTGGCACACTCAACACCCGCCCCTCATCACCGCTTCTCTGCCGTCGCCTGACGTAAACGACAACGTGCTGCGACTCCGTTCCGCTTTCTGATTCGGGTCGGGCGCTCAGTGTGCCACCCATTATGACTGGTCGTACTGTTGTCGTATCATCTCTAGTCCTAATGGTGAGCAGCCTGTTTCCAAGATGAATCGTCTGTGTTCCGATCCCTGTCCACGGACTTACCAGTTACATCTCACAGATGTGCCACGCATCGCTCACGTACGAACCACGCACTTTCCACGCATGTGCCACGCTTCAATCCGTGATTCCACGCATCCGTTCCTGAAGGTGATGTGCATCGAAAACGCAGTGGGGAGGCCCATCCTAAGCGGCTGGGTTAAAGATCGGACGCTGTACCCCTACCAACAAGCGGTAGGATTCTGCGCACGCCGCGGTAGCCATTCGGCGGCGACCTCGACATGTGTAGACGCCGTCAAGAGGGCTCAACGATCGCAAGTTCCGTGGAAGGACTGGATACAGAGGCCGAGAGGATCTCAAGTCATGCGACGAACTTTTCTCCTGATCACATCTTCGCTTAACCGGAAACGATTCAGTTGCCGATGCATGTGGTCTGTTCTTGCTTGTGTAACCCAATTGAATACCAAGTAAGGCATAAAACCAACTGCAATGCAGTTGAACCGGCGAACCAAATGGTCGGACAGCGTAGTGACACCTCTCGGGTTGGAATGTTGATCCCCCGCAAGGCGAGGGCAGTCGAAACCCCTGTCTTGATCGGTCGCTTCCATGGTGAACTCTCTTTCAATTCGGCACCGATCCAAGAATTCCTCTCGTGGGGAGAGTTTATGCGGGGCCGCTGCCTTCATAATCGAACTCGATCACGAACCGGCTGAGAATTGGTCTGTGGAATCTCCTTGACCGAACGCCGGTTTACAGAATGAATATACAAAGAATCGATTGCAGCGTAAAAATGACAGACTTCCATGAAAACTGAGGCGCGACTGACAGCGAGCGATCTGGCCTCGAAGCTGGAGAAACTTTGGGAATTGTCCGCGCAAAAGCTCCGTTCAATCGAGAAAAGTTACGACATCTCGAAAGGCTTGCCCGTGTTCACCGTCAAGGGCCGCTACACGACCCGTGGCTGGACGGAGTGGACCCAGGGTTTCCAATACGGATCGGCCATTCTGCAGTTCGACGCGACCGGCGAAGCTGAATTTCTAGAGTCGGCACGTCGTGAAACAGTCGCGAAAATGGCGTGCCACGTCACCCATTTCGGCGTACACGACCACGGTTTCAACAACGTCAGCACCTATGGCCATCTCCTGCGGTTGATGGATGAAGAGCGCATTCCGTACAGCAAATGGGAAAAGGACTTTTATCGACTGGCACTTAAATGCTCCGGCACCGTGCAAGCGCACCGGTGGACGAAAATCCGCGACGGCGGATTCATCTATTCTTTCAACGGTCCCCATTCGTTATTCGTGGACACCATCCGTTCCCTGCGCGTGCTGGCCATGGCCCATCAACTTGGCCACGTGCTGATGGAAGAAAACGACCGCAAAGCTTCTCTTCTCGAACGCCTCAAACAACACGCGACAGCGACAGCCACCTACTCCGTTTACTACGGCGAAGGTCGCGATGCGTACGATGTTCACGGTCGCGTCGCACACGAAAGCATCTTCAATTTCAACGACGGGACTTTTCGTTGTCCGAGTTCACAACAAGGTTATTCTCCGTTTTCGACCTGGACACGAGGTTTGGCGTGGGCCATGTGCGGCTTTGCCGAGCAATTGGAATTCCTGCGGGCCATCGGTGACAAGGATATTACACCATTGTTATTGAAGGCCGCGCAGGCCACATGCGATTTTTATATCGAACGCGCCACTGCATCCGATGGCATCCCCTATTGGGATACCGGCGCACCGAACCTTCACCGGCTCGGCAATTGGCAATCGCGGCGCGCCGACCCGTTCAACCCTTATGAGCCCGTGGATAGCTCCGCGGCTGCCATCGCCGCGCAAGGGCTTTTGCGATTGGGGCACTACTCGAAAAACAAGAAATACTGGCGTGCGGGATTGACCGTGCTGAATACGCTATTGGATGAGCCGTACTTGAGTGTGGATGCCAAACATCAGGGCCTGATACTTCACAGCGTTTACCACCGACCCAATGGATGGGATTACGTCCCGCGTGGCCGTAAAATCCCCTGCGGCGAATCCAGCATGTGGGGCGACTATCATGCACGCGAAGTCGCGCTGTATGTTCAGCGCATCATCCGCCGAGAACCCTATCTCACCTTCTGGGGAAACTGAGGGAACTGAAATGATTGTCACCGACCTCAACAAAATCACCGGGCGCACTTATCCGGCACGACGACGCACTCAAAATCTCGTCGGAGGTGCCGCGCCAATTCAGGCCAGGAACTTCTGCATGGGCAACGTCACGCTCGAACCAAACGGCGGTCAGGTCCCGTGGCACAATCAGGAACAAGAGGAGATCTATTTCATCGTCGAAGGCACCGGTGAAATGTGCCTCGGTAACGAACGCCAGATTGTAAACACTGGTCAGGCCGTTTTCATTCCGCCGGGTTCTTTTCATCAACTCACCAATATCGGCGACCATCCGTTGCGCATGATCTATTGTTATGGCCCGGCGGGCGATGTGGCCCATTGGCGGCAAGAACTCGACGGTACATTACCTCAGGCGGGCGTCGAGGCGCCGCCGTTGCCTGCGGGTGCGCGACCGCAGTGCAATGACAAACCCAAGGTTTAGGAGAAAGACACCTCTGCCATGGAAACCAAAACCGTCCACAAAGTCGGCATCATTATGAACGGCGTCACCGGCCGCATGGGCACGAACCAGCATCTCCTGCGTTCGATTGTCGCCATCATCCAACAGGGCGGCGTCAAGCTCAGTGATACGGCATATATCCTGCCGGACCCGATTCTCGTTGGACGCAATTCGGCCAAACTCGAATCGCTGGCCGCTTCGGCTGGCGTTAAACGGTGGACCAGTAATCTCGACGAAGCGCTTGCTGACAAACAAAATGTCATTTACTTCGATTCGCAGACGACCGACCGGCGCGCTGACGCAGTAAAGGCGGCCATCAAGGCCGGCAAACACATCTATTGCGAAAAACCAACGGCCGTTTCCACAGATGCGGCCTACGAATTGTACCGGCTCGCCAAGGAAGCAGGAGTGAAGAACGGCGTTGTGCAGGACAAACTCTGGCTGCCGGGGATGTTGAAATTACAGGAGCTTCGTAACAGCGGGTTTTTTGGCCAAATCCTTTCCGTGCGCGGGGAGTTCGGTTACTGGGTGTTCGAAGGCGACACGGTTGCGCCCCAGCGTCCGTCGTGGAATTACCGCAAGGAAGACGGCGGCGGCATCATCGTTGACATGCTCTGCCACTATCGCTACGTGCTCGATAACCTGTTCGGCAACGTCAAGGCTGTTTCCTGCATCGGCGCGACCCATATCCCAAAACGTTGGGACGAAAAAGGCCAGCCATACGAATGCACTGCCGACGATTCGGCGTATGCCTCCTTCGAGTTGGAAGGCGGCGTGATCGCGCACTTCAATTCGTCGTGGTGTGTCCGGGTTCGCCGCGATGATTTGTTGACATTGCAGGTGGACGGTACGAAAGGCAGCGCCGTGGCGGGGCTGCGTCAGTGCTGGGTCCAACCCTACGGAGCGACGCCACGTCCGACGTGGAACCCTGACGTCGACAATCCGATCAACTTTTACGACGGCTGGCAGCAGATGCCGCATCATGAGAACTACGACAACGCCTTCAAGATCCAGTGGGAATTGTTCCTGCGCCACGTCGTCAAGAACGATCCGTTCGGCTGGACGCTGCTGGAAGGAGCGAAGGGCGTGCAGTTGGCGGAGAAAGGAACTGAATCATGGCAGAAACGCGCGTGGGTGCAGATTCCGGAATTGAGGGCCTGAGATGAAACGAGTGGCGCTTGTTACCGGCGGCACGCGCGGCATCGGCTTCGGTATTGCGCAATGGCTCGCGCGCGACGGATTCGATCTCGCCGTCTGCGGCGTCCGCGATGAAAACGCCGCGGCTGAAGCACTGGACGTGCTACGTAAACTCGGCGCGGAGGTGCTGTACGTTTCGGCCGATGTGAGTGACGCCGCTGCACGCCGACGGTTGCTCGACGCGGTGAAACTGTGCTTTGGCCGTCTTCACGTACTGGTCAACAATGCCGGTATCGCCCCCAAAGTGCGCGCCGACGTCTTGGAAGCGACCGAGGAGAGTTTCGAGTCGGTGTTGAAGGTCAACCTGCGAGGTCCGTACTTCCTCACGCAAGCCGTGGCTCACTGGATGATCCAGCAGAAGAAGGCCGAGCCGACATGGCACGGTTGCGTCGTCAACGTCTCATCGATTTCTGCGACCGTGGCCTCGGTGAATCGCGGCGATTATTGCATCTCCAAAGCCGGAGTCGCCATGGCCACGCAACTCTGGGCCACCCGCCTCGGCGAATTCGATATCCCCGTGTACGAAGTTCGTCCCGGCGTCATCAAGACCGACATGACGGCAGGCGTTACAGCCAAGTACGATAAACTGCTCGCCGACGGTTTGGCTATCCAACGCCGATGGGGTGTCCCCGAGGACGTCGGTCGGTCGGTCGCGGCTTTGGCTCGAGGGGATCTTCCCTATTCTACAGGTCAGGTCATCATGGTCGATGGCGGGCTAACCGTTCAAAGGCTTTAGATCAAGATTTCGCAATCCCAACCCCAAAACGACAACGAAAACTTCAGTTTGGCTGATGCATACAGGGATTACTGATCCTCGCGATGTGACATTGATCCCCTTGTACAAAATCCACGATGAACGTTACAGCATCTATTGGTGCACGACGGAAACCAGCCAACCAGAGAGGTGGGCATTTTATGATACGGAAAGCATTTGTCATGTCGGTCAATGAAGGTAAAGAAATCGAGTACGAAAGGCGCCACAATCCGATCTGGCCGGAGTTGGAGGCAGTCCTCAAAGCACATGGTGTCCACAACTATTCCATCTTTTTACATCCGCAAACTCGGCAACTTTTCGGTTATGTGGAGATTGAAAATGAGCAGTGCTGGGCGGCCATTGCCCAGACAGCCGCTTGCCGGAAGTGGTGGGGATACATGCGTGATGTGATGCCATCCAATTTAGATAACAGCCCAATCAGCAAAGAGTTGCAGGAAGTTTTTCACCTCGCATAATCGCTCAAAAATGTAATTTTACAATTATTTGCATAAAAATTACATTTCTTATTGACAAGCCTCTGTAGAGCTTGTTATAAGAAGGGTCAATGTCAGGGTAGAGGTGAATCCCTGACAGTAGTGGCGAGTGATCAAAAAGGGTGTAAAGGGAAGCGAAGGTGTCGAATTGCGGGTAGAACTGACAACAAGCTCTCCATTCTGTCATTTCTTCGTTTTGGTGTGCCGATGAGGGGTACCGACACTCAAATTCACTTGCATTGAGAAGAATCAGGGCAGTTATTTAAAGTGAGCGGAGGGTGAAATGAGAAGCATTCATCGACGTGAAATGACAATGTGTAAGTCATCTCTTAGCAGGTTGTATATAACCTTGCTGGGGGTGGGCATATTCCTGTTGCTAAGTACAGGCGCGCAATCGCAGGACGTTTGGAATGGTGGTAGCGCAACGGCGGGTCCGACAAATGGTTACTGGTCGACCGCGGCAAACTGGGTTGCCGGCACTGCGCCGGTTGCGAATGACTCGCTCACCTTCAATGCTCCTGTTGCTGGTGGTACGCGAGTCACCACGAACGATCTCACCGCGGGCACCGAGTTTAACAACATCGTCATCAACGGTGGCCAATTCTTCTTGAGCGGGAACAGCATCAGCTTGGGCGGTACCAACCCCCAGTTCATTGTGAATTCCGGCACCGAGACGATTAACCTGAGCATGGCCCTGCTACAGGACACAACGTTCCAAGTGAACACCGGCGGCAGTAACCCGCTGCTAATTAACGGCGTGATATCGGGCGGCTTTGGCCTGACCAAGACGGGTGTGAGCCTTATGCGCTTCGCAGCCCTTCAAACATACAGCGGGGATACGACAATCAGCAGCGGCACCCTCGATGTCACTGGCGATTTTATGCCATCCGGCTCCGGCAAGGGTAATTTGACCATTGTCAACGGTGGTACATTCCAAATGAATAATGCCAGTGCTAACATCAATGGGCTTTCGGGTGCAGGGATTGTGGCCAAGGTTGGCAGCGGTGGCAGAATTTTGACCTTGGGCAATAATAACGCGGACGGGGTATTCACCGGAAACTTTGTGCAAAACGTTGGGACTTTGACGATCACCAAAACCGGCAGCGGCACTCAGGTTATCGGCGGTACTCTGAACAATACCGGAACGATTAACGTTAATGGCGGAACTCTTCTGTTCAACGGCACACATACCGCAGGTGTGGGCAATTACAGCGTTGGACCCGGCGCCACCTTGGGCGGCACGGGACTCATTTCCTTCGCGGCGACCGCAAGTTTGATTGTTAGCAACGGCGGCACGTTGTCTCCCGGCAACAGTGCCGGCCTGCTAAGACTCAACGGCGGCTTGGGCATGACCCTGCAGTCCAACTCGAACTACGCAGTCGAATTAAATGGTTTGGGCTTGGGTGTCGATTACGACTCGGTTCTCGTTGGCTCTGGCACAATCAACATCGGCAATAGCGTATTGGCGGTGAGTTTGGGCTTCACGCCAAATGTAGGGGATCAATTCGATATCGTGACAAACGCGACCGGTAATGCAGTGCTTGGCGAATTTGCTGGCTTGAGCGAAGGCAGCGTCTTCACGGTCGGCAGCACTGATTTACAGATCACGTACTTGGGCGGCACGGGCAATGATATCGTGTTGACCGTGGTTCCCGAGCCTTCTTCGCTGGGATTAATCGTCTTCGGCTTGCTTGGCACGTATTGGCTCAGACGACGTTCTCGGCAATAAATCCAAAAAGAAACCTGCCGACAAGGACCCCTTCAATTGGAGAAGGGGTTCTTGCTGTTTTGAGCCATACTTGGAATGTCAAGCGCCGACAAAAGTTCAATTTTATCCATCGCCATGAATTGCCCAGTATTTAAGGGGTCCGAAGAGATTTCGCATATCGGATCACTCTTTCATGTTGACATGTCTGCAAATTATTATGTATATTACATTTAACTTTTGCGGGGCCGTTGGAGCAAGCACATCTGGGAGACATAGCCAATCGGGTCCGCTTTACGCTCGCAGGGTCTTGCCTGATCGGGATGCGGGCGGATGGGTGAATGGAACGATGGAGTCGTGAATTAGAAGCACAATCTAACGAAGCGAGGAGAAGCTTATCATGACCACGAACAAGTTCGGGCAAGCGTATTGGATGTCAATGGGAATTTCAAGAGGAGGCGGCATCTTGGCGGCGGCTGTTTTGCTCGCAGCCAGCAATCCAGCCCGGGCGCAAACCTTTTGGTCTTGGACCAACACGGTTGATGGCGTGTGGAGCGACTCGAGTACGTGGAGTAATAATCTCGCCACGGTGGCCGCGCCGGCGGCTGGCGGTTCGATCGACTACACCATCAGTTTTGACGGAGTAGGAACTTACAACAGTACCAACGATTTGGGCGCGGGTGCCAACGGCGATTTTTCGCTGAACCAACTCGCATTTGCAGCGGGTTCTGTCGGTGTCACGTTGAGTGGAAGCAATCTGACGCTTCGGACCAGCAGTGGCGGCGCATTGCCCGTCGTCACAAAGGTTAGTAGTGCGACGGCAACACTCACGATGGGGACCACGCTCACGACCAATACCACGTTTACTGGAGGCGGACTCAATATCTTGGTCATGGGTGGACTGGTCAGCGGTTCGGGAGGGATTACCATGAATGGCACTTATACCCTCGGGCTCGCCTTCCCCACCAACACATACGCCGGCGACACAATCGTCAATTCCGGCCTTTTCCAAGCCAGAGCGGAAAATGCGTTCCCGTTCGGGCCCGGCACCGGCAACATCACCGTCAATTCTGGTGGTACGCTGAGCATCAACAACGTGAACGTGACCATCAACGGTCTCAGTGGCTCAGGGAACGTGGATAAGCTGGGCACGAATACTAAAACGCTGAACGTCGGTGCCAACGATGTTAGTAGCACCTTCTCCGGGAATTTCCTGGTAAATGGGGGAGCGGGCACTTTCTTGAACATCAACAAGATTGGAGCCGGTGTGTTTACGATGGCGGGCACGAATCAGTCCAGTGGCCAGGTGAGTATCAATGGCGGGCAACTGGTCGTCGCCTATTCTGGTGCCCTTACCAATAACCGCGTTTCACCCGTTGGTACGGCGAGTGTGGCCTTCAGCAACTCCACCGTTTTTTACTTTGGCGCTTTAGGGCCGCCCGGCAATTCTGGTAGTGCGACCGGGGGCATTGGCCTGACGAACACCGCCGGGCAAGCCATTACGCTGTATGTCGGCAACAACAGCGGAGGTACGTTCAGTACTTTCTCCGGCCAAGTCAGCGGCAGCGGCACCTTGGCCACGGTCGGTGCTTTTTGGCAACGGGTGCAAGGTACGAATGCGACTTACTCTGGCGACACGCTCGTTAACGAAGGGACATTGGACATCAACTTTGCCGGCCATAGCGCGGGCGGCACTTTGTTGGATGCTGGCGGTTGGATTCCGTGGGGTACAGGCAAAGGCAATGTGTATGTTGGTCCGACCGCGCAGATTTGGCTACGCGGACCGGGCTCTGGCTCGGGGACGTCGATTGTGCATAACGTCAACGGCTTGTCTGGCCAAGGGATAATTGAAGCCGCCGGCACTGGCGGGACGCGAAACCTGATCGTTGGCAATAATAACGCTAGCAGCACGTTTGCGGGCGATATTCGAAACAGCGATCCAACCACGAACTACGGCCCGATTGCCGTAACGAAGGTGGGCACCGGTACGTTAACGCTGACGGGAACGAATGAATACACTGGTGGAACTACCATCAACGGAGGCGTATTGGCGGTTGCTGGCGATGGTATCATCAGCAACACGGCGAGTGTTACTCTTGGCACGGGCACGATGCTGGATATCTCCGGCCACACCGGTGGAGGACTCAACCTTGCCAGTAATGAAACCCTGCGCGGGTTCGGCAGCATCAAGGGCAATCTGGCCGTGGACAACGGCGCCGCGCTGGCTCCTGGTACGAACAGCGCGCTCGCGACCCTGACGTTCAGCAATAACCTGGCGCTCAGTGCCAACTCGATTCTGACCTACCGCTTGGGTACCAGCAGCGACGGTATCGCAGTCGGCGGCAACTTGGTGTTGGGAGGGATCCTGAATTTCTCTGATTCCGGTGGATTCACGAACAACACCTATACGCTGTTTACTTACGGCGGGACATTGACGACCAACGGCAGCCCAACGATTCTGACGTTTGGCGACCTGGCGAATTCTAACTTCACGTACGCGATCAATATCGCTACGCCCGGGCAGGTCAAGCTGGTCGTGACGTGCAGCGGCTGTTCGGTGGCAGATTCGTACACGACCTGGCAAAACCAGTATTTCGGTTGCACCGGCTGTGGGCAGGCGCAAGGCACGGCTGATCCTGACGGGGATGGCATGAACAATACGAATGAGTTCCTCGCCGGGTTCGTCCCGACAAACAGTGCGGCATACTTGCACATTCTCAGCATCGTGAGAACGAACACCGACGTGCGCGTCACCTATCTGGGGGCCAACGGCAACAGTACCACCACGCCTCCCATTGGTTCCCGCACCAACGTACTCGAGTACACCACGGGGACGGCCAACGGCAGCTATTCGAATAATTTCGTAAGCGCGAACGTGACGAATATTCTCAGTGGGGGCACGGGAGTCGGCGTGGTTACCAATATGGTGGATCCGGGGGGAGCCACCGGTGCGACGCGATACTATCGCGTTCGTGTGCTCGTACCGTGACAATACCAGAATGAGGAGCGCAGTCGAACTGTGGGAGAATCGCAAGCAACTAACAATGGCCTGCGTTCACGACTCGGTGAATTCCCCGTCGGCTGCGCTCTCAACCTTTGATTAGAAGAACCAACACGTGCTGACCAGCTATGCTGGAGCGTAAGTGTTTCCGTTGTTTCTTGGTTGGGTGACGGCTCAGCGGAGAACCGCAGTGCGCGCTCCGCGACTTGAGGAGGAAAGTGGCGCTTGAAAAACTCGGCTCTGCATTTCATTATCTGGTTTGTGCGAGCCAAGTTTCCTCTGTTGAAGAAGTGTTGGTAAATGAGAAGACTTCAAATTGCGCTGGTGGCGGGTAGCTTGGTGATTTCATCTGCCTGCGCAGCAGGCACGAAAGATGGGTCGGCGGTTCTCAACTGGTTGGATCAAGCGCCGCCATCTGCCCCGGTCGGAGTGAGTTGGGGTACGCCGTGGCCAAAAGGCAAGATAGAGAAGGGCGAGTCCCTTGCCCTCGTTGATGCGCATGGCAAGTCATTGCCGGTGCAGACGTGGCCTTTGGCATATTGGCCGGACGGGTCGCTCAAGTGGACCGGCCATGCCGTCACGATTTCGCCTGAAACACTCGGGCCGTTCACGCTCTCTCGTGGAAAATCTGTCGTCCCCGAAGCCGCTCTGAAGGCCACCCAAACGAAGGACACCATTGAAATCGACACGGGCCGGGTGAAGTGCCGCATTCCGAAGCAAGGAGAGCATTTCATCGATTCGATTTCAATCGATGGGCGCGTTGTCGGAGAAGATGGCCGGCTGGTGTGCATTCTGGAAGACCGTTCGGATTATAGAACGAATCACACCACTCGCGAGATTGAGTTTGTCAGTCGGATCAAATCCGCCGCTCTGGAGCAGGCGGGGCCGGTGCGGGCGGTTGTGAGGATCGAAGGCGAACACTGGTCGGCGGCAGCCAATCGCCGCTGGCTGCCATTCACCGTCCGCCTGTATTTTTTCGCGGGACTGGACTCCATCCGACTCGTGCACTCCTTTGTGTTTGACGGAGACCAGGAAAAGGATTTCATCCGCGGTTTGGGGATACGATTCACCGTCCCGATGCGCGAAGAGGTTCACAACCGGCACGTGCGGTTTGGTGGCGACACTGGCATGTTCGCCGAACCGGTGCGGATCATCGCCGGACGACGCATTCCGTCTCTCGATCTTTACCGCGAGCAGGTTGCCGGCAAGCGCATTCCGAACCTCGATCAACTGCCGCGTAAGGAAAACGTGGCGATGATGGCGGTGTGGGATGACTACAAACTGGTGCAAATGTCTCCGGACTCGTTCTCCATTCAAAAACGTACCAACCCAAAGAGTGCATGGATCAATGCAACCAGCGGTCGTCGGGCCTTGGGGTTGGCCTTTGTCGGCGACGTCAGCGGGGGCTTGGCGTTGGGTCTGAAGGATTTTTGGCAATTGGCTCCGACCGAACTGGAAATTCACGGAGCCGGGACCGACCGAGCGGAGTTGACTGTGTGGTTGTGGCCGCCGGATGCGCCGGCAATGGATCTCCGTCACTACGACATCAAGGAACACGGCTTGGAGGCTTCTTATGAGGACATCGAACCGGGTTTCAGCACGGCCACGGGAGTGGCACGAACCAGCGAGTTGACCCTACAACCATTCGTCGACGTGCCTTCGAACGGCGAGCTCCTGAACGTTGCAAAAATTAACGCGCAGCCACCGCATCTCGTTTGCCCACCTGAGTACTATCATTCAATTCCCGTCTTTGGCGTGTGGAGTTTGCCGGACCGCTCCACGCCTCGGAAACAATGGATCGAGGATCAACTCAACGAAGCCATCACCTTTTACCAGGGGCAAATCGAACAGCGGCATTGGTACGGGTTCTGGGATTACGGCGACGTCATGCACACGTATGACGACGAGCGTCACGAATGGCGTTACGATATTGGTGGCTACGCTTGGGCCAATACCGAACTGATGCCCAATCTGTGGCTTTGGTACAGTTTCTTGCGAACAGGCCGGGCCGATATCTTTCGCATGGCGGAAGCCATGACGCGTCAAACCCAGGAAGTGGATGTCTATCATCTCGGGCCTTTTGCCGGTTTGGGTTCGCGACATAACGTCCGGCATTGGGGCGACGGCGCCAAGGAAGCGCGCGTCAGCCAGGCGCTCCTCAAGCGTTTTTATTATTATCTTACGACCGACGAACGGGTAGGAGACCTGATGAATGAGGTGGTCGATGCCGATTACGCGTTGTTGAAGGTCGATCCGCTCCGCAAAATCGAAACCGATCGAACATACCCAACGCATGTCCGCATCGGCCCCGATTGGTTCGCCTTCTGCAGTAACTGGCTGGCGGAATGGGAGCGCACCGGCGACACGAAATATCGCGACAAAATTCTGACCGGCATGAAATGTATCGCCGCGATGCCGAAGAAGATGTTCTCTGGTGAGAATTACGGTTACGATCCGAAGACTGGCTTGCTCTATCAACTTCACGACAAAGTGGCGGTTCCGCATCTGGCGGCCTTGATGGGAGGACCGGAACTGATGATGGAGCTGACACCGCTCATCAACTTGCCGGAGTGGAACCAAGTCTGGCTGCAATACTGCCGCTATCTTCAGGCGCCGGCCGATGAGCAAAGGGCTGCGCTCGGCGGTACGGTTACCAATGGTCGTGGTCTGTGGTTCGCGCGAATGACCGCGTATGCGGCCTTTGTGGACAAAGATCCGAAGCTGGCGGCTCGGGCCTGGGCCCAATTCCTCGGCCGAGAACCGGGCCGATCACACTTCAGTTCGCGACGGATTGAAGGCCCGGACGTTCCGTCTCCCGTCGACGAGGTGCCGGGGATTTCCACGAATGATACGGCGCAGTGGTGTTTGAATGCGATCGAACTGTTGCAGTTGGTCGGGGATTCCCTTCCGGAGCAACGCTAATCTACTATGAACGCACTGAAAAAGCGTTACGCCTTTGTCGGCCTTGGCGCTCGGGCTGGGATGTTTGTCGAAGCCATTGCGGGCAAATACCAGGACCTCTGCGAATTGGTAGGATTGTGCGACCTGAACCTCACCCGAATGAATTATTACAACCGTCTCCTCAACAAAAAGTTCGGCCTTCCGCCCGTCGCCACCTATCGGGCTGCCGATTTCGATTTGATGATCCGCGAGCGAAAACCGGATGTGGTTGTAGTCGTTACCATTGATCGGACGCATCACCAATACATCATTCGCGCGATGGAGTTGGGCTGTGACGTAATCACCGAGAAACCCATGACCATCGACGCGGACAAATGCCGCGCGATCTTCGAAGCGATCCAGCGCACGGGACGGAAACTTCGCGTGGCCTTCAACTATCGTTATTCGCCGGCGCGGACCGTGGTGAAAGATCTGCTGATGAAGAACGCCATCGGTCCCGTCAAAGCGGTGCATTTTGAGTGGTTGTTGGACACACGTCACGGTGCCGACTATTTCCGTCGGTGGCATCGCGACAAACGCAATTCGGGCGGACTGATGGTGCACAAGGCGACGCATCATTTTGACCTGGTGAACTGGTGGCTCGATTCCAGTCCGCAAACAGTGTTTGGCTTCGGAGCGCTCGCGTTTTATGGCAAGGCCAATGCCGAGGCACGCGGCATCACCAGGTTTTACGAGCGCAGCACCGGCTCGCCCAACGCGGAGGGTGACCCGTTTGCGCTGGACTTGCGCGCCAAGGAGGACTTGCGCGGTCTCTATTTGGACGCCGAACACGAGGACGGCTACCGGCGGGACCAAAGTGTGTTCGGTGACGGCATCAGTATCGAGGATACGATGAACGTGCTGGTGCGCTACCGCAACGGCGCGCAGATGTCGTATTCGCTCACGGCGTATTGTCCCTGGGAGGGTTACCGCGTCGCCTTCAACGGCACCAAGGGTCGCATTGAATTCAAGGAGGTCGAGGCCATGGAAGGCGGTGAACCCAGCCAACGCATCATGGTCTTTCCGCATTGGCAGAAACCGTATCCGGTGCAGATTCCACCCGCCATCGGCGGACACGGCGGCGGTGACGCCCCGTTGGTGGAGGAACTGTTCGGCAATCCGCCGCCTGATCCTTATCAGCGGGCGGCCAGCCACATCGATGGCGCCCGCAGCATTCTCACCGGCGTCGCCGCCAATCTCTCATTCGCGACTGGCCAACCAGTAGAAGTCGATCGTTTATTCCCGCTCCCATGACGCTCAAGTGTATTGGCCTGGCGTTGGTGCTGGGCGTCCTCTCCGCGGATGCCGCAGAGACCCTTCCGCTCGCTGGCGAATGGCAATTCGCGCTGGACCCATCGGATACAGGAGTCGTGGAGCAGTGGTTCGCACGCGAGTTGCCGGACCGGATCAAGCTGCCAGGAATCCTGCAGGCACAGGGCTACGGCGACGAGATCAGCACGAACACGCCGTGGGTATTGTCGCTGTACGACCGGAATTGGTTTCTGCGGGAGGACTATCAGCAGTACATCAAACCGCATAAGGTTAAAGTGCCATTTCTCTGTCAACCTCCGCGGCACTATCTTGGCCCGGCGTGGTATCAGCGCGATGTCGAAATCCCGCGAGGCTGGCAAGGTCGCCACGTCGAATTGATGCTGGAACGACCGCATTGGCAGACAACGGTCTGGGTAAACGACCGGAAAATCGGCTCGCAAAACAGTCTCTGTGTGCCGCGCGTTTACGACCTGGGGACGCTGGCGCCCGGCAAGCATCGGCTGACGATCCGCGTGGATAACCGGATGATTCTGCCTTACCGGCCCGACGCACACAGCGTGTCAGATTCGCTGGGTGGTAGTTGGAACGGCGTCGTGGGAAGAATCGAGTTAACTTCAACGCCGACGACGTGGATCGACAATGTGCAAGTATTCCCAAACGTGGCGAAGCATGCAGCGTTCGTCAAGGTAACGATAGGCGGGCAACCCGGCGGTGGCCGGTTGCGCATCGGCATGAAAAGTGTCAACCTCGCAAGCAACTCGGTTGAGGTCGAGGTGCCGCTCGGCGACAAGGCGCAGCTCTGGGATGAGTTTTCACCCGATCTCCAAGAGTTGACAGTTGCGCTCGGCAGCGAGTCTCGCGTTGTCCGGTTTGGTTTACGGGAACTGAAAGCGGTCGGCCGCCAATTTTTTCTCAATGGCCACCCGATCTATTTTCGGATGACTCACGACGGCGGCGATTTTCCGCTAACCGGCCATCCGCCGACGGATGTCAAATCGTGGAAGCATATCTTCCGCATTTGTAAGGCGTGGGGGTTGAATGGAATGCGGTTCCACTCGTGGTGTCCGCCCGAGGCGGCGTTCACAGCGGCTGACGAAATCGGATTCTATCTCTCCATCGAGCCGGGCATGTGGAACACGTTCGATCCGGGCTCGCCCATGGAACAGATGCTGTATGCGGAAACCGAACGGATCCTCAAAGCTTACGGCAATCATCCGTCGTTTATGCTGTTCTCGCCGAGCAACGAACCGAAAGGGCGGTGGAAAGAAGTGCTGCCGCAATGGGCGGAACATTTTCGCGCCAAGGACCCACGACGGCTATACACCAGCGGCACGGGGTTCACTGATCCGGACGCGCCGGGACCACTCGACCGTGTGGATTACATCGCTACCCAACGGTTTGGGCGAAACCCTGTGCGTGGCGAGCGGGGCTGGTTTGGTGGGGATTACCGGCATTCGCTTGAAGGCGTTGGCATCCCTGTCATTGCCCACGAAGTTGGCCAGTGGTGTGCGTATCCGAATTTCGATGTTATCAACAAGTTCACCGGCTATCTCCGTCCCGGCAACTACGAGATCTTTCGGGATTCACTAGCGGCGCACGGGTTGCTCGATCGAGACAAGGATTTCGCTTGGGCGTCGGGCCGGTTTCAACTGGCCTGCTACAAGGAGGAAATCGAAGCCAATCTGCGCACGCCCGGGCTGAGCGGCTTTCAGTTGCTCGACCTGCATGACTACATGGGGCAGGGCACAGCCTTGGTCGGCTTGCTTGATCCGTTCTGGGAGCGGAAAGGGTACGCAACGCCTGAAGAGTTCCACCGTTTTTGCGGCGCCACGGTGCTGCTGGCGCGCCTGCCCAAACGCGTGCTGACAACCGCCGATCCGTTCGCCGTGGACGTGGAGGTAGCGCACTTCGGTCCGAAACCGCTTTCGGATGCTGTACCAGTGTGGCGCGTGGTGAGTGCCCACGGGGCAACGGTTGCCAGTGGGCAGCTGCCGGCCAGGGAAATCCCCTTGGGGAAAAACATCGCGCTGGGCACAGTTCCGATTGACTTGTCGAAGCTTGCAGCGCCTCGGCAGTACAAGCTCTTGGTCGGTCTGAAAGAAAGGCCTTTTGAGAATAGCTGGAACTTTTGGCTTTATCCTGCAGCCGCAAGTCCCTCTCCGTCAGAGAACGTTCTGGTGACCAGCTCGTGGGACGAGGCTGAGGTGCGCCTGAAGGGCGGGGGCCGAGTTTTGTTTCTACCGCAGACGTCCGATCTCGATTGGACGAGCCCACCCTTGGCAAATGTGCCGATATTCTGGAACCGTCTGATGGGACCAAAATGGAGCCGGATGCTGGGACTCTGGTGCGACACGCGGCATCCAGCCTTGGCGGAGTTCCCCACCGAACAGAACTGCGATTGGCAATGGACGGAAATGATCCGGAACTCTCGCGCGCTCAACATGGATTCGCTGCCCCAACAGCTTCCGCCGATTGTACAAGCCATCGACGATTGGAATCGCAATTACAAACTCGGGCTCATCTTCGAATGCCGGGTCGGACCGGGTCGATTGATGGTTTGCTCGGTCGATTTGCAGGATTCGCTCAATAAACGGCCGGCCGCTTGTCAATTGCGCCGGTCGCTGCTGGATTACATGAGCGGCAACAAATTTCAACCGCGAGTTGCGGTAGCGGCGGCCGACATTCGCGGGTTGCTGTTCGACACGCGTATCATGCACAAACTTGGCGCCACGGCGCACGCCGATTCGGCCACCAGAGCCCATCCGGCCGCCAATGCGATCGATGGCGACCCAAACACGTATTGGCTGGCGGACGGGAGGGAGGAAAAGCATCCGCACGAATTGAGCATTGATTTCCCTGAGCCCGTGACGGTCACCGGCCTGGTTTGCATGCCCCGGCAAGACCAAAGAGAACACGAAGGCGATATCCGCGAGTACACGATCCAAACAAGCGATGATGGTGAAAAATGGAACGACGTGGTTCGTGGGGAAATGGTTTCGTCGTTCGCACCAAAGAAAATCGTCTTTCCGCAGGCGCTCACGACACGCCATCTCAGGTTTACCGCCGTGTCCGGATTCGGTAGCGATAACGCGGCGGCGCTGGCCGAGTTGGCGGTGGTCGGCCCGAAATCTTTGAAGGTTGGAAGTCCAGTTCACTACAAGGCAACGAAGAGCGCGACTCCAGAAATCGATGACTAGACCGATGAACGGATGTAACCTCGATTCGCGCAAGCTGGTAGGACAAAAATGATACTCCCTCTCAAGAATTGCTATCGTTCGATCCGCAAACTATGGCCGGCGGTTTCGTTGCTGGTTGCCGGGCCGGTGATCACCTGTGCCGCGCTGGATCTTTCAACATACAAGCTGCATCTTGCCTACGAGAATGATTTTAGCCGTCCGCAAAAGATCGCTCGCGAAGAGGACTTCATCGAGAGATTACCGGACGGCAAGTGGCGTCGTACTGGCCGCCCGGCGGCTGACGCCGAGTGGATTGCCGAAGGCCAGGGCGACTGCGAGGTGCGCGACGGGGAGCTTTGGGTCACGCCGACAAGGACAGGGTCCCAAACGCGCTCACACATGGTCGTGTGGAACAAGCACATGTTTCCCGCAAATTTCCTGCTGGAATTTGACATGAACCCGTGCGGCTCGACTAATGGGCTTACCATTGTGTTCTTCTGCACCACCGGCAAGAACGGCGAAGACATCTTCGATCCCCGATTACCGCCGCGCCGCGCTGAGTACCCGAATTATCACAGCGGCGCGTTGGCCAATTACTCGGACGCGTACTGGAGTCGGAACAACGAGGAAGAGAAAATTTCAAATCGATTGCGCAGAAACCCCGGTTTCCTACAAATCGCAACCGGCGAGAGCCGGACGACCGGACCGACCGAAGCGACCCGTCATGTCCGGATTCTCAAAAATGGTGGCCATATTGAAGTCGAGATTGATGGACGAACGGTTGTCGAGGCGAATAATCCGCATCCACTGGGGGCCGGCCGCATCGGTCTACGTTCGATGGCCGGGGTCACAAGAATAGCCTACGACAATTTTAAGGTGTGGGAAATTAGGAAACGACCATGACCCGTGTGCTCATCGGCAGGCTCGCGCCCGTCCTATTGGCGGTCGCCTGCCATTTGGCGTGGGCCAATGCAGCGACCGCGCAACTCGACAGGAAAAATGCACGCGTCCACGATCCTTCCACGATCATAAAGTGCGGGGATGAGTACTGGCTTTTCTTCACAGGTCGGGGGATTCCTTCCTATCGGTCGAAGGATTTGATCGATTGGCAGCCCGGTCCGCCTGTTTTCAGCAATGCGCCCCCTTGGGTTGCGGGAGCCGTACCGGGCAAAAGCGGAAATGGCTTTTGGGCGCCGGATATCGTTCACGTCGGCAACCGATACCTGCTGTATTACTCGGCTTCAATTTTCGGCAAGAAGACTTCGGCCATTGGTCTGGCCACAAACCCAACTTTGAATCCGGACGACAGGCAGTACCGCTGGACGGACCGAGGCATCGTGATCCAGTCGGGCGCGCGTGACGATTTCAACGCGATTGATCCGGCCGTGGCGCAGGATGAGCAAGGCGGTTTGTGGCTGGCGTTCGGTTCGTTCTGGAGCGGCATCAAATTGATACAACTCGATCCGTCGACAGGCCAGCGATTGACTGCGAATTCGACGATCTATTCCCTGGCTCACGCGGAATCTATCGAAGCCCCCTACATTCATCATCACGGCACTTTCTATTATCTTTTTGTGAACTGGGGTTTGTGTTGTCGTGGGACGAACAGCACTTACAACATCCGGATTGGTCGCAGTGACCGCATTACCGGACCGTATCTGGACAAGACCGGCAAGGACATGCGAGAGGGCGGCGGCAGCCTGTTTCTGGGAAGCTCCGGTCCGTTCGTTGGCCCTGGTCACGCGGGTATTCTGGAACAAGGTGAGAGCACTTGGTTTAGCTGTCACTTTTATGACGGCGACCGGGGCGGCGCACGCACATTGGGCATGGCGCGATTGCGTTGGCAGTCCGACGGCTGGCCGACCCTGGCTCCGGCAGAATAGGGAGGCACATTCGTGAGAAACTGGAAAAGGAGCGCGTTGATCATGGCTTTGCTGCTC
>Ga0335081_10002571_pt1 | contig 28579 bp, 22 predicted proteins | sample Lox_Sample_35_FD_206713 | JGI IMG/M metagenome (GOLD analysis project Ga0335081, IMG submission 206713) | Soil microbial communities from Loxahatchee National Wildlife Refuge, Florida, United States - Lox_Sample_3.5 | ecosystem: Environmental > Terrestrial > Soil > Wetlands | place: USA...
GCCGCTGCAGCAGCTTGTAGCCGAGCTCCGGGCGCGACTGCTCGCGTCCGCGGAACATGATGGTCACCTTGACCTTGTCGCCCTGCCGGAGGAACCGCTCGACGTGGCCCTTCTTGGTGCCGTAGTCATGCGGGTCGATCTTCGGGCGGATCTTGATCTCCTTGATGACCGTCTGCGCCTGGTTCTTGCGCGATTCCCTGGTCTTCAGCGCCGATTCGTACTTGAACTTGCCGAAGTCCATCAGCTTGCAGACCGGCGGGCGCGCCATCGGCGCCACCTCGACGAGGTCGAGGTCCGCTTCCTGCGCCAGCCTGAGCGCGTCGGTGATCGACACGATCCCGACCTGCTCGCCCGACGGGCCTACCAGCCGTACCTCAGGCACCCGGATACGATCGTTGATGCGTGGTTCAGTGCTGATGTGACCTCCTGCGTCACTTCCGTCCTGATCGGGGCCTTCCCGGTTCAGGCGCTCCTGCGGGCGCGCCGCGGAAGCAACAAAGCCCCGCACGGCTCGCATGCGGGGCCACCACGGGCGCGGCCGTCCCGCGCGGGCACAGGGCCCGCCCGGCACCACCGCGCAACGCGTCGGGTCCGACCCGCGGCGCGCGCCAGGCCCGGTGCGTCCGGCCTCGGCCGACAGGCAAGGTGCCCATCGGCCCGCCAGCCAGCCATCGTGCCGGCGGGCGGTGCTGCCCGCTCGCCGACGCGCCGCCCTTGGTCGCCGCAGCGACGACCGACGGGCTTGGCTGCCTGGACTGGTACCCGCCAGCGCGGCCGCGCGCACGCGCTGCCGAGCTGACCAGGTGGGAGGTGGCCGAGGTGGTCCTCCGCTTCTGCGGTCCGGCGCCGCGGCGCCAGACCTTTGAGTTCTCCCGTAAGGGTAGCGCATCTGGGCAAGGCCGTGGCTAACGGCGAGTCAGGATCGGGTCGGCACCCGGGCAGCGGCTGCATCGCCGCCGGTCAGCGCGGCGGAGATGCAGCTGCCGACGGCGCGCGCGACCGGGGCAGGGAAGGCGTTGCCCACCTGACGGTAGGCGGCCGTCTTGCGGCCTGCCAGCTCCCAGTCGTCGGGAAAGCCCTGCAGTCTCGCCACCATCCGCACCGTGAGGCGCGGCGCCTGCCAGGGCGGGAAGGACGCGTCGGGAGCATCGTCGGCGATGCCGAGCCCGTCCACGCCAAGCTGCCGCCAGGCGGCCCGCGCCCTGGTCGGGCCGAGGTCAGGACCGCCGTGCTTCCTGCTGCCGCCGACGATCGTTGGCGCGATCCCGCTGGCGCGTCGTGCCCACGACGCGGCGCCCGGCCAGCCACGGGCGGCCATCAGGTCGCCGAGCACCGCGCCGACGGTGGGCGGCGGCCGCCGCGAGCCGTCCGGCCAGCCGAAGCGGTCCGCCCACGGCCGCCTGATCGCCACCAGCACATACCGCGGCCGCAGCTGGGGAACCCCATGCTCGCTGGCCTGCACCATCCGCCACCAGCTCTGGTAGCCGAGCTCGCCGAGCCTGGCGAGCACCTGGCCGCGGTATTCATCGAAGCGCCGCTCCGCCAGGCCGCGGACATTCTCGAGCAGCACCGCGCGCGGGCTGATCTCGGCCGCCAGCCTGAGCGCCTCAGGGAACAGGTCGCGCTCGTCGGCGGCACCGAGCTGGTGCCCGGCGACCGAGAACGGCGGGCACGGCACTCCCCCGGCCAGCAGGTCGACGCCGCCGAACTCGGCCCCGTCCACCTCGGCGATGTCCGCCTCGATGATCTTCCAGTGCTGGCCCCGGTTCCTGCGCAGCGTCTCGCACGCCGCGGCGTCGATCTCTACCGCGGCCGCGTGCGCGAAACCCGCCTGCTCGAGCCCGAGCGCCTGACCGCCCGCGCCCGCGCAGATCTCGACACAGGTCAGCCCGGTCATCTCGGCCCCGTCATCATCGCTCAAGCGCCGTGAGTCCGGCCGCGCGCATCTGCTCGACCGGCGCCGGACGGCCAGTCAGCAGTTCCACCTGGAGCGCCGCCTGGTGCAGCAGCAGGTCGAAGCCGGAGACCACGACCGCGCCGACGCCGGCGGCCGCGTCGGCTAGCTGCGTCGGCCACGGGTGGTAGACGACATCGAACAGGACCCCGGGAGCGACCGCGATCTGGCCGAAGGCGCCAGCCAGCGGATTGGCCGCTCCGGCTGGCACTGTCGAGATCACCAGCCGCGCCCCGGACAGGGCCGCGGGCCCGAACGGAACATACTCCACGGCCATGCCCATCCGGCCAGCCGCGGCGGTGAGCTCCGCTGTCCGCCCCTGGTCTCGTACTGCCACGCTGGCCGACCGCTCCCCAAGCTCGCGCAGCGCGGCGAGCGCAGCGCACGCGGTCGCGCCGCCGCCGAGTATCACGCACCGGCCCGACTCCCCGGCGTCTGGCCGCACGCCGTGCTCGGCAAGCGCGTGCACCATGCCGGGCACGTCGGTGTTGTACCCGATCCTGGTAGCGGCGGCGAACAGCACCGTGTTGGCGCCGCCCACCTCGGCGGCCAGCGGCTCGACCCGGTCGAGCAGCGGCAGCACGGCGCGCTTGAGCGGCATGGTCAGCGACAGCCCGGCCCAGTCGGGCCCGCACGAGTCGAGCATCGCCGGCAGGCCGGCCTCGTCGCACTCGATCGCCTCGTACCGCCACCAGGTCAGCCCGAGCGCGGCGTAGGCGGCTAGGTGCAGCACCGGTGAGAGCGAGTGACCGACCGGGGAGCCGAGCACGGCTGCCCTGACGCTGCGGCGATCGTCCGCGCTCAGCTCCCGAACTCCCGCTGCCACTTCTGGAACTGGCTGAGGCTGTCGGTGAAGTAGGTCCGGTGGGTCGGGCTCTTGACGTCGGTGATGAAGTACAGCCAGTCCCCTGCCGCCGGATGCAGCGCGGCCTGGATGGCCGCCAGGCTCGGGCTGCCGATCGGGCCGGGTGGCAGGCCGGCGTGCAGGTAGGTGTTGTACGGCGAGTTGAACTTCTCCTCCGCCTTGGTGATCGAAGTGCCGTAGGTGTGCATCGCGTAGAAGACCGTGCTGTCGAGCTGCAGCGGCATGCCGTCCTTAAGCCGGTTCCAGATCACGCGGGACACCATGGGAAGGTCCGTGGCGTTGCCCTCGGCCTGGATCAGGCTCGCCACGATCATCACGTGGTACGGCGTGGTGAACACCTTGGCCGCCGCACCTGGCAGGCTGAGCGGCGCGATCCTGTTGTTGAAGTCGTCCACCATGATCTGCAGGACGCGCAGAGCGGTCGGATGCGGCGGAAGCTGGTAGGTGTCGGGGAACAGGAAGCCCTCAGCCGACTGCCCCGCGGCCCATTTCGGCAACCCGAGGGAGGCCGGCGGATGCTCCATCAGCTGGGTGAACTGGCTGAGCGGCAGGCCGGTCGCCTTGACCAGGTTCGCGGCGATGTCGGCGGCCCTGGCGTCGGGCAGCACGATGAACTTTTTCGCCTGCCTGGTCCTGCCGCTCAGCAGCAACTGGACCGCCAGGGCGGCGTTCATGTGGTGCCTGAGCACGTAGAGGCCGGGCTGCAGGGTGCTGGCGTTGACCGCCTTGCCCGCCGCGAGGTCGTACGGCCGCAGCGCCTCGATCACGTGATCCTTGAGCAGCTTGGGCCCCAGGTCCACCAGGTTCGAGCCATCCGGCACGGTCACCCGGACGCTGCCCGTGCCCGGCCCTGCGTAGTCGCCGTAACGGTGCTCGATCCAAGAGTGGGCGAAGCGGTAGGCGAAGAACCCCGCGCCGCCAATGATGGCCACCACGGCGACGACCGCGATCAGCGAGGCGACCCTGCCGCGCGCCCGGCGCGGCCGTCCTGTCCGGTCGCCCCGCCGGCCACCGCCCCGGCCGCCACCGCCGTCCCGGCTGAACCGGCGGGAGAGCAGGCCGCCGTCCTCGTCCTCCCAGCCGTCCTCGTCGCCGGCCGACCACTCGGCCCCGTCATCATGGTCGTCGGGCGCGTCGCGCCAGGACGCCCGCCGATCCGAGCCGGCCGGCTCGCCGTCTAGGTCCGCGGGCGACCGCTCCGTACGCCTGCGCGAGGACCGCGACGACGCGGACGGCTCGGGCAGCCGTGCGAAGGTGCCGGACGTCGCCTCCGGCTGGTCGTTCCTTCCCGAGTCGCCCCAGGCATGCATGCCGGGCTCGGCCGGGTCGTATGATCGCGGCTCGCGTTCGTCCCCCTGCTGGCTGAGCAGTGACCAGCCCTGGCCGGCGTCCTGCAGGTACCCGGGAGCCTGGCCGTCGTCACGGTAGCTAGCTTGCGACCCGTAACCTGCCTGGTCGTCCTCGGCCGCGCGCGGCGACGAGTGCCGCCCGAGCTCCTGGCCGTAGTGGCCGGAGTCGCCGTAGCCGTTCTGGCTGGCATACCCGCCGCCGTGCCCGCCCGGGTCCGGGTAGCCGCCGGGCCTGGCCTGGTCGCCGTAGGAGGCCGGATCGCCGTACCAGTGGTCGCCGTACCCGCCCGAGTCAGGGTGACCGCCTGGACCGTAGCTGCCCGAGTCGTAGGCACCGGCGCGGTAGCTATCGGAACCGTAGCCATCGGAAGAACCGTAGCCATCGGAACCGTAGCCATCGTAGTCGCGGCCATCGGGGTCACGGCCAGCCGCATGGCTGCCGCGGCGATGGGCGCCCTGGTCGTAACCGCCGGCGCTGTAACTGCCGGTGTCGTAACCCCCGGTGTCGTAACTGGCCGCGCCGTAATTGCCGGTGTCGTAGCCGCCCCCGTCATGGCCGGCAGGGTCATGGCTGCCCGTGCCGTAACTGCCCGTGCCGTAACTGCCCGTACCGTAACTGCCCGTGCCGTAACTGCCCGTGTCGTACCTGCCTGCGTCATATCCGCCCGGACCGTAGCCGCCCCTCTCATAGCTGGCCGAGTCACGGCTGGCCGGGTCACGGTCGGCCGAGTCGTAACTGCCGGCACCGTAGTCGCCACGGAAACCGCCAGCTCCGTCGTCGTAGCCCTCGTCGCGGTAGCTGCCGGCCCCGGCTGCATCGCGGTAGCCGTTCGCGCCGTAGTCGTCGCCGTCGGCCGGCCGTGCCTCGTCGGATCGGGCGCCGGGCCAGTAGCCACCCTCATCGGGATAGTGGCTGCCAGCCATCAGCGACCGCCTCCCACCGGCACGACCTCGCCGGCCGGCACCCCGGTCCGGCGTTCGGCATCGAGCGCACCTTGGAGTAGCAGCGCCGCAGCAGCCTGATCGATCACGGTACGCCGCTCCTTGGAGTTGCGGCCGCCCTGGCTAAGCGCGGCATGTGCGATAACAGTGGTGAAGCGTTCGTCAACGAGCCTGACCTGCGTCGGAGCGACGAGGACGGCAAGGGCTTCGGCAAAGTCTCGTGCCTGACCAGCGGCCTGTCCAGCCGTTCCCGAAAGGCTCGTCGGCAAGCCAACGACGATCTCGATCGCCTGCCGATCGCCGGCCAGTCGCGCGATCTCCGCGAGGTCGCCGCGACCCCGGCGCACCGTCGTGAGCGGGCTCGCGAGCACACCCCCCGCATCGCAGCTGGCGACGCCGATCCGCGCCGACCCTAGGTCGACGGCCAGCCTGACGCCTGGTCTCAAGGCGTCAGAACCTGCCCAGCTGATCTCAGAACTGACACAACTCGGCTTCGGCACAATCTCACGTTACGCCACCGGAGGCACTGATGCCGTCAATAACGGCGCGAACCGCACCAAACGCCTCGGTTACCGCCTGAGATGTCCGGTCACCGAGCGTAGCACCGCCGCCCTGAGCGATGTCGTCTCTGCCGCCGCCACGGCCGCCAAGCGCGGCCGTCGCGGTGCCGATCAGCGCACCGGCCGCGAGGCCGAGCGACCTCGCCGCCTCGTTCAGCGCGATCACGACCGCCGGACGGTCCGCCGGGACCCCGGCCACGATCACCACTCCCGGCCGGCCGGGCGGGATCTGGCCGCGCACGTCGAGCGCCAGCTTGCGGATGCCGTCCGCGGTCGTGCCGTCAGGCGCGCGGTGCGCTACGAACGCGACACCGCCGACGTCCTGCGCCCCGGCGACTAGGTCAGACGCCACGTTCGCGAGCTGCGCCGATCGCATCCGCTCGATGTCACGCTCGGCGTCGCGCAGCCGGGTCACGATCCCAGTAACCCGGTCGGGCAGGTCGGCTCGCGGCACCTTGAGCTGCTCGACTAGCTGGCTGACCAGCAGGCTCTCCCGCGCCAGGTAACGGAACGCGTCGATGCCGACCAGTGCCTCGACCCGGCGCACCCCCGAACCGATGGACGACTCGCCGAGTATCTTCACCAAGCCGAGCTGGCCCGACCTGGGCACATGCGTGCCGCCGCACAACTCCCGCGAGTAGTCGCCAACCTCCACGACCCTGACCTGCTCCCCGTACTTCTCGCCGAACAGCGCAAGCGCGCCCATCGCCCGCGCCTCGCCAATCGAGGTGTAGAACGCCCGCACGTCCAGGTCGTTGATCAGCACCTCGTTGACCTCGTCCTCGGCGTCGGCGAGTACCGCGGGCGGCACCGCGCCGATCGCGGTGAAGTCGAACCTGAACCGGCCCGGTGAGTTCTCCGATCCCGCCTGCGCCGCCGACTCGCCGAGCGCGCCGCGGAACGCACGATGCACTAGGTGGGTCGCGGTGTGCGAGCGGGAGATCGCGCGTCGGCGCTCAATGTCGATCTCGGTGTGCACCGAGTCGCCGACCGCTATCTCGCCCGCGGTAACCCTGCAGCGGTGCACGATCAGCCCGGGAACTGGCGCCTGCACGTCGATGACCTCGACGACCGCGCCATCGCTCGCGCCGCTGCCCGACGAGGAGATGATGGCGGTGTCGGCAAGCTGCCCGCCGCCCTCGGCGTAGCACGGCGTCCGGTCGAGCACGACGTCCACCTCGGCGCCCGCACCCGCCACCGGCACCGACACGCCGCCGTCAAGCAGGCCGATCACGGTGCCGTCCGACGCGACCTCGTCGTAGCCGGTGAAGACCACCCGGCCGGCCCGCTCGAGGAAGTGCGCGAAGACCGAGATGTCGGCGTTGCCGGTCTTCTTCGCCGCCGCATCGTCCTTTGCCCGCTGGCGCTGCTGGGCCATCAGCCGGCGGAACTCCTTTTCGTCGACGTCTAGCCCCTGCTCGGCCGCCATTTCCAGGGTGAGGTCGATCGGGAAGCCGTAGGTGTCGTGCAGCTGGAACGCCTGGGCGCCGCTGATCTCACGCTCGCCGCGGCGGGATGTCTCCTCCACCGCGGCGTCGAAGATCGCGGTTCCCGTGCGGAGCGTGCCGAGGAAGGCGCCTTCCTCCGCGTCCAGCACGGTGTGGATGTTCGGCGCGTCCCTGACCAGGTCGGGGTACTGATCGCCGAGCGCGCCGATCGCGACGGAGGAGAGCTCGTGCAGGTAGCGATCGCCCGAGCCGCGGCCGCCGTCGCCGCCTCGCTGCGCACCGGCCAGCAGCCTGAGCTCGCGCACGCTGCGCCTGACGATCCGGCGCAGCACGTAGCCGCGGCCCTCGTTGGACGGGATCACGCCGTCGGCGATCAGCATCACCGCCGCCCGCACGTGGTCGGCCACCACCCGCAGCGCGACGTCGCTGCGGTGGTCGCGGCCATACTTCTGCTCGGTCAGCTCGGCTGCCCGGTCGAGCACCTTCCACATGGTGTCGACCTCGTAGATGTTGTCGACGCCCTGCAGCAGCGCAGCCATCCGGTCCAGGCCCATGCCGGTATCGATGTTGCGTGACGGAAGTTCGCCCTGGGTGTCGAAGTCCACCTTGCTGCGCACCGCGCTGAGCTGGTACTGCATGAAGACGAGGTTCCACACCTCCAGGAAGCGGTCCTCGTCGGCCTCGGGCCCGCCCTCCTTGCCGTACTCGGGGCCCCGGTCGTAGTAGATCTCCGAGCATGGCCCGCCCGGCCCCGGCACCCCCATGTGCCAGTAGTTGTCCGCCAGGCCCCGGCGCTGGATCCGGTCCGCCGACACGCCGACCTGGTCGTGCCAGATCGAGTACGCGTCGTCGTCACCGGTGTAGACCGTCGCCCACAGCCTGGACTCGGGAAAGCCGAAGCCGCCGTCGGACTCCGGCCTGGTCAGCAGCTCCCAGGCGAGCGGTATCGCCTGCTCCTTGAAGTAGTCGCCGAACGAGAAGTTCCCAAGCATCTGGAAGAACGTGGCGTGCCTGGTGGTCTTGCCGACCTCTTCGATGTCGGGCGTCCTGACGCACTTCTGCGCGCTGGCTGCCCGCGGGTAGGGCGGGACGACCTGGCCGAGGAAGTACGGCTTGAACGGGACCATGCCGGCGTTCACCAGCAGCAGGGTGGGGTCCTCGGCGACCAGGCTGGCCGACGGCACCACCGTGTGCCCGCGCTGCGAGAAGTACTCAAGGAAACGGCGTGCGATCTCTGCCGACTCCATCAACGGCCATCCTTAGGGTTGTCCTGTGCCTGGTGATCCGCGCGACGGCGCGGGCTTGCTGCCGGCCTACGGCAAGCTGGCCGGCCAGCGGTGGTGCTGACCTACGAGGGTATTGCCTAAGCGCCCCGGTTGCCGATTCATATACGCGCCGCCATTATCAGGGCGTCGCAGGCCGCCGCCGTCCATGGGCTCGACGCTGGCGTCCGGGTAGCCGACGCCGCTGGCGTCCGGGTAGCCGACGCCGCTGGCGTCCAGGTAGTCCGCCATTCCGGTCCGGACGTCACGCACGAAGGCGGTCATCCCGCCCGCGGCGCGCCGCGCCGCGCGGCCGCTTGCCCGCCATCGCTGCCCGGGCTGCGCCCGGTGAGCAGGTGCCGTCGGCCCGATCGCTAGGTTCTGCGGCACGACCGCCCGCACGAGCCTGACCGCGCGGCGGTAGCCGATGACGCCGAGCAACGCGCCGATCCCGAGCCAGGCCAGCCTGCGGATCATCGGCGCGCCCGATCCACGCCGCGCAGGGCCCTGCCTGGCTGCCTGCCCCGGACCGCCAGCTCGTTGGCCTGGCCAGACCGGCGGATGGCCAGCGCACGCCTGACGCCGTGACCAGCCGCGGCCAGCCGCAGCACCGGCGTTCCGAGCCCGGCGGCTACCAGCCGCGCGGTGCCGGCCACCGCGGAGACCTGCTCGGAGAGCTCAGACATGCTGGCGGTCACCTGCTCCACGCTGTCGGCAAGCGCACCGGTGCGGGCAAGCTGCCGGTCGGCGCGGTCCACCACGGCCTGCGCACGGAGCAGCAGCTCGTCGGCGCTGGCCTGATAGCCGGTCACCACCGCGGTCGCCGCGGAGATCAGTTTGGCAAGCCTGGCGAGCACATAGACACCAGCGCACACGCCGACCGCGAAGAATCCGGCCGCGATCAGGGCCGCGAGCTGCCCGGCGTTCATCGGGTGGCGCTCCCTTCCCGGCCCGCTGCCCCCGCGGGCGTCACTGCGCCGACCCTATCGCCTGCCACGCCGGGCGGAATTGCCATCGTCGGGGTTCGACCCCGGCGCCGGCGTCCCGGCCGGCGGTACCCCTTCCGCCGCTGCATCGGCCGCCGCTGCATCGGCCGCCGGCGGCGGCCCGCCGGCGAGCGCGGCCCTGATTCGTTCGACCCGGTCGGCGTACCTGGCCTCGGCACCGTGCCGGGACGGCTCGTAGTACCGCCGGCCCGCAGCAGCGTCCGGCGCATACGCCTGCGCGACGATGCCCTCGTCGAAGTCGTGCGGGTACAGGTACCCCTTGCCGTGGCCGAGCCTGGCCGCGCCCCGATAGCTGGCGTCGCGCAGGTGGACAGGGACCTGGCCGGTTCTTCCGGACCTGACGTCGTCGGCGGCCGCGCCGATCGCCCTGATCACGGCGTTGGACTTGGGCGCTAGCGCAAGGTGGATCACGGCCTGGGCCAGGTTGATCCGCGCCTCGGGCAGGCCAACGAACTCGACCGCCTGCGCGGCGGCGACCGCGACGCCGAGCGCGGACGGGTCGGCCATCCCGACGTCCTCGCTCGCGTGCACGATCAGCCGCCTGGCGATGAACCTGGCGTCCTCGCCGGCCTCGATCATGAGGGCGAGGTAATGCAGGGCGGCGTCCACGTCGCTGCCCCTGATGCTCTTGATGAAGGCGCTGATCACGTCGTAGTGCTGGTCGCCGGCCCGGTCGTAGCGGACCGCGACTCGGTCCACGGCCCGTTCGAGCACCGGCAGGTCGATGACCCCGCCGGGCGGCAGCCCGAGTGCCGCGGCCTCCAGGTAGGTCAGCGCCCGCCTGGCGTCGCCGCCCGCCATCCTGAGCAGCTCAGCCATCGCCTCGTCGGCCAGCACCGCCGACCCGCCGAGCCCGCGCTCGGACCCCAGCGCCTGGTCGATCACGGCCCGCATCTCGTCGTCGCCGAGCGGGCGCAGGGTAAGCAGCAGCGACCGCGACAGCAGCGGGCCGACCACGGAGAACGACGGGTTCTCGGTGGTCGCGCCCACGAACGAGACCCAGCGGTTCTCCACTGCGGGCAGCAGCGCGTCCTGCTGCGCCTTGTTGAAGCGGTGCACCTCGTCGATGAACAGCAGCGTCTGCCTGCCGGTCAGGCCGAGCTCGGCCCTGGCCGCGTCGATCGCGGCCCGCACCTGGGCGACTCCCGCCGACACCGCGGAGATCTCCACGAACCGGCGGCTGGTGACCTGGCTGAGCACGTAGGCCAGGGTGGTCTTGCCGGTACCCGGCGGCCCCCAGAGCAGCACCGACATCGGCGCGTCGCGGTCCACCAGGGTGCGCAGCGGCGAACCGGCCCCGGTGAGGTGCGGCTGTCCGAGCACCTCGTCGAGATTCCTTGGCCGCATCCGCACCGCCAGCGGCGCCACCGCCCTGGTCGCCTCGTTGGCGGCGTCGTCGAACAGGCTGACGCCCTGCTGCGATCCAGAGTCCCTTGCCGCCACGGCTTTGACCATACTCTGCGGCGCTCCCACCGAGCTTCCGCGATGCTCCCCGCGCGACTCCGCGGCGCTCGCCTCAACGGCTGGTCAGGGCGCCTTGGCCGCAGGGATGGCGTCCACGCCGGCCTCCTTGCGCTGAGCCGCCGTGATCGGCGTGGGCGCGCCGGTCAGCGGATCGGTGCCCGAGGCTGCCTTCGGGAAGGCGATCACGTCCCTGATCGAGTCCCGGCCGGTCAGCAGCATCAGCAGCCGGTCCCACCCGAACGCGATGCCGCCGTGCGGCGGCGGACCGAACCGCAGCGCGTCAAGCAGGAAGCCGAACTGTGACCGCGCCTCGTCCCTGGACAGGCCGATCACGTCGAAGACCTGCTGCTGCATGGCCGGCCGGTGGATCCTGATCGACCCGCCGCCGATCTCGGTGCCGTTGCAGACGATGTCGTAGGCGTCGGCCAGCGCGCCGCCGGGCTCGGAGCTGAACTTGTCGGCCCACTCAGGCAGCGGCGAGGTGAACGGGTGGTGCACGGCGGTCCAGCCGCCCTCGCCGCCATCCCCGCCCTCGGGCCGAGCGCCGCCCTCCCCGACCCGCTCGAACATCGGCGGGTCGATGATCCAGGTGAACGCCCACGCCTTCGGGTCGATCAGCCCGCACCGGGCCCCGATCTCCAGCCTGGCCGCGCCGAGCAGTGCCCGCGCCGCGCCCGGCGCCCCTGCGGCGAAGAACACGCAGTCGCCGGGTCCGGCCCCGGTAGCCGCCGCCAGCCCGGCCTGCTCCTGCCCGGTCAGGTGCTTGGCCACCGGGCCGGCGTCGGTGACCGCCCCGTCGCCGCCGATCAGCACGTAGGCCAGTCCCTTGGCCGCGCGGGACCTGGCCCACTCCTGCCAGCCGTCGAGCTCGCGGCGGGTCTGGCTGGCGCCGCCCGGCATCACTACGGCGCCCACGTGCGGTGCCTGGAACACGCCGAAGCCGGTGTCGGCGAAGTACGCAGTGAGATCGGAGAGCTCGCAGCCGAAGCGCAGGTCGGGCTTGTCCGACCCGTATCTGGCCATCGCGTCGGCGTAGGTCATGTGCGGGATCGGCCTGGCGATCTCGTATCCGGTGATCTCCCGCCACAGCCGCTGCACCAGGTCCTCGGCGACCTCGACCACGTCCTCGCGGGTCACGAACGACATCTCGATGTCGATCTGGGTGAACTCCGGCTGCCGGTCAGCGCGGAAGTCCTCGTCGCGGAAGCACCGCACCAGCTGGTAGTAGCGCTCCAGACCGGCGACCATCAGCAGCTGCTTGAACAGCTGCGGCGACTGCGGCAGCGCGTACCAGGTGCCTGGCTGGAGCCTGACCGGCACGAGGAAGTCCCTGGCGCCCTCCGGGGTGGACCTGGTCAGGAACGGCGTCTCCACGTTCACGAACCCGTGCTCCCGCATGACGTCGCCGACCAGGTAGGCAGCGGCCGACCTGGCCCGCAGCGCCGCGGCCATCTCGGCCCGCCTGATGTCCAGGTACCGGTACCGCAGCCGCACCTCCTCGTTGAGCTCGGCCGAGCCGTGTCCATCGAGCGGGAACGGCAGCGGGTCGCACTCGGACAGGATCTCGATCCGGTCGGCCGCCACCTCCACCTCTCCGGTCGGCAGGTCGGCGTTCTCGTTGCCGGCCGGCCGGCGGCGCACCGTGCCGTCGACGAGCACGCAGAACTCGGCCCGCAGGTCGTGGGCGACGTCCTCGGACCTGACCACCACCTGCACCACGCCGCTCGCGTCGCGCAGGTCGATGAAGACGACCCCGCCGTGGTCGCGGCGCCTGGCCACCCAGCCGGTGATGGTGACCTGCTGTCCGGCCTGTGAGGCGCGCAAGGCGCCCGCCTCGTGCGTGCGGATCATGGTTCTCCCAGTCCTCCTGTCAGACAAGCCCGAGTTCGCAGCGGTTAACGCGCGTGGCCCTCACAGGCCACGCGCGGGACCTGAGGCCGGCGACAGCCCGGCCAGGAACGGGTTGGACGCCCGCTCCGCGCCGATCGTCGTCTGCGGCCCGTGGCCGGCCAGGACGACGGTCTCGTCCGGCAGCGGCAGGCAAACCCTTGACAGGCTATCGAGAATCGTCCGGTAATCCCCGCCGGGGAGGTCAGTTCGGCCGATCGACCCGGCGAAGAGCAGGTCGCCGGTGAACAGCGTGTCAGGCAGCGCGAAGGTGACCGACCCTGCGGTATGGCCGGGCGCGTGCCTGACCTGGAGGCTCACGCCGGCGAGTTCCAGCGTCATCTGATCGGAGAGCTCGCGCACGTCGTCAGGCTCGGTCAGGGTGAGGCCGGCGAACAGCCGCTGCCCGTCGCCGAGCGAGAACCCCTTCGCCGGGTCGGTCAGCAGCTCACGGTCGGCCGGGTGGATGTAGGCCGGGATGTCCTTCGCGCCGCAGACCGGCGCCACCGACCAGACATGGTCCAGGTGCCCGTGCGTCGCGAGCACGGCCACCGGCCGGAGCCGGTACCGGCCGACGATCTCCTCGATGCCTGGCTCGGCATCCTGACCAGGATCTATGATCAGACACTCCGCGCCAGGTCCCGTCGCAACGAGGTAGCAGTTCGCGGCGAACGACCCGGCAGGGAATCCGGCGATCAGCACGGTGGCCTCCTGGTGAGCACGGGATGCGGCGCAGACCAGGCTACCCACGGCGGCCCTGGGCCGGGCCGGCCAGCGCGGGGCGGCGCCCTGGGAGGCGACCTGCCCAGTTACAGGACGGCTGCGGTAAGCGTCGAACCGATAACAGAAGCCGTGCGCGCTTGCCTGGCCCGGATACCATGCGCGAAGTTTTTGAATAGCACCAGTACCGGTCGATAACGGGAGGGTTGTACGGGTGGCCACCAAGAAGGACCGGCAGCGCCAGCTGGCCAGGGAGCGGCATCACCGCCGACTGGCTCGCGAGGCCGAGCGCCAGGCCCGCACCCGCCAGCTGACGAGATGGGTCTCGGCTGGTGCCGTCGTGGTCGTACTCGCCGTCGTGGTCACCCTCACCGCCCTGCACCTGAACAACAGCAGCGCGGCCTCGCCCGCCCACTCGCCGAGCGCGTCGGCCAGCGCCAGTCCGAGCGCCAGCCCGACCGCCAGCCCGTCGCCCACGGCGAGCGAGAGCGTGTCGGCCAGCGGCACCGTCCAGTGCACCTACACCAAGGCAGGCAAGGCGGCGCGGAACGTCGGCACCCCGCCCGCCACGGCCAGCGTCCGCGGCCATTACCAGGCGACCATCACGACCAACCGCGGCACCATCGTGATCGACCTGCTGGCGGCGAAGGCGCCCTGCACCGTGCACTCGTTCGCCTACCTGGCGGCCAAGAAGTTCTTCAACAGGACTCCGTGCCAGCGGCTCACGACGAGCAACGGCGTGTACGTGCTCCAGTGCGGTGACCCGACGGGAACCGGATCAGGCGGACCAGGTTACGAGTTCGCCAACGAGAACCTGACTGGCGCGACGTACCCGGCGGGAACCGTGGCGATGGCCAACGTCACCGGGGAGCCGAGCAGCAATGGCAGCCAGTTCTTCATGGTGTACAAGGACACCGCGGAGCCCCCGGATTACACGCCCTTTGGCACCATCGTCAGCGGGCTGAACGTCCTCCGGGGGATAGCGAAGGCGGGCAGCGACAACTCCAGCGGTCCCGGCGATGGCCATCCCAAGGAGAAGGTCACCATCGAGAGCGTCGTTGTCAAGAAGACCTGACCTCCGTGCAGGCCGGCCGGCCTGCACGGAGGCCAGGTACCGATCGGGAGGTAAGCGGTGAGCACCGGAAGCCATTCCTGGGGCCGGGTCGCCGAGGACGGCACCGTCTACGTGTGTACCGCGGACGGAGAGCGCGTCGTCGGGATCTGGCAGGCCGGCAGCCCGGATGAGGCGCTCGCCTTCTTCACCCGCCGGTTCGACTCGCTGGCGACCGAAGTCAGCCTGCTCGAGCGCAGGATCGCCACCACGGATCTCGCGCCCGGCCAGGTCAAGGCGACCATCGCCCGGCTGCACACGGCCATCGACGAGGCCAAGGCGGTCGGTGACCTTGACGGGCTGAAGCGACGGCTCGACGCGCTGACCGAGCAGGCCGACGTCCGCCATCAGGAGAACAAGGCAGCCAGGGACCGGGTGCGCGCCGAGGCCATCGAGGTCAAGGAGCGCATCGTGGCCGAGGCCGAGCAGATCGCCGCCGAGGCCACGCACTGGAAGTCGGGCGGCGAGCGGCTCAAGGAGTTGCTTGACGAGTGGAAGGCGGCACCGCACGGCGACCGGCAGGCCGAGGCCGCGCTCTGGAAGCGGATGTCGGCAGCGCGCAGCGCGTTCGCCAAGCGCCGCAAGAGCTACTTCGCCACGCTCGAGGAGGAGCGCGAGGGCGTCAGGGAGCGCAAGCAGCAGCTGGTCAGCCGCGCCGAGGAGCTGGCCTCGTCGACCGACTGGGCTGCGACGGCCGCGGCCTACCGCGATCTGATGACGCAGTGGAAGGAGGCCGGCCGGGCCGACCGCTCCGCTGAGGACGAGCTGTGGAAGAAGTTCAGGGCCGCCCAGAGCGCATTCTTCGACGCCAGGTCGTCGGCGCTGTCGGCGAAGGACAACCAGCTGAGGGAGCGAGCCCACGCGAAGGAGGCGCTGCTCACCGAGGCCGAGCAGCTGCTGCCGGTGAACGACGCCAAGGCGGCGCGCGCATCCCTGCGGGTGATCCACCAGCGCTGGGACAAGATCGGCTCGGTGCCGAGGGAGGCGCAGGACCGGCTGGAAGGCGGCCTGAAGAAGGTCGACGACGCGGTGCGCAAGGCCGAGGACATCCAGTGGCGCCGCACGAATCCTGAGGCGCTCTCCAGGGCGAGGGACACCGTGGACCAGATCCGCAAGACCGTCCGCAGCCTGGAAGACCAGGTCAAGCAGGCCACCGAGCGCGGCGATGAGACCACGCGGCAGCGGGCTGAATCGGCGCTCGAGACCAGGCGCGGCTGGCTCGCCGAGGCGGAGCGGACGCTGGCCGACCTGACCGGCTGAGCCGCTAGCTGGTCACGCGCCGGGCGTCATAGACGCCGTCCACCGTCCGCACGGCCCGCAGCACGTGCCGCAGGTGCTCGGGATCGGCCATCTCGAACGTGAACTTGCTCAGCGCCACCTGGTCACGCCGGGTGGTAACGGTCGCCGACAGGATGTTGACGTGCTGCTCGGAGATCGACCTGGTGACGTCGGAGAGCAGCCCGGTCCTGTCGAGCGCCTCGACCTGGATCGCGGCCAGGAAGCGCGAGCTCTCCCTGGGCGCCCAGTGCACCGGAACCATCCGCTCGGGCTCGGACTGCATCAGGTGCTCGATGTTCACGCAGTCGGTGCGGTGCACGGAGACGCCGTTGCCGCGGGTCACAAAGCCGGTGATCGAGTCGCCGGGCACCGGGGTACAGCACTTCGACAGCCGCGCCCAGACGTCGGCGGCACCCTCGACCACCACGCCTGAGTCGCCGGTCACCGCCCGCGAGCTCGGCGTCCTGGTCAGTATCGTGGCCTCGGCCAGGTCCTCCTGCGCCCCGGCGAGCCCGCCCGCGTCCCTGACCAGCTTGGCGACCACGGACTGCGCGCTGACATGGCCGTCGCCGACGGCAGCGTAGAGCCCGGACAGGTCCGGGTAGCGCAGCTCAAGGGCGATCGCGTGGAGCGCGTCGGCCGTGGCGAGCCGCTGCAGCGGCAGGCCCTGCTTGCGCATGGTCCGCGCGATCATGGCCTTGCCGACGTCGGCAGACGCCTCCCGGCGCTCCTTGGAGAACCAGTGCTTGATCTTGTTGCGGGCCCGCGCGCTCTTGACGAAGCCGAGCCAGTCCTGGCTCGGCCCTGCGTCGGGGGCCTTCGAGGTGAGGATCTCCACCGTCTCGCCGTTGGACAGGGTGGACTCCAGCGGGACCAGCCGGCCGTTGACCTTGGCCCCGATGGTGCGGTGACCCACCTCGGTGTGGATCGCGTAGGCGAAGTCGACCGGCGTCGCGCCCTGCGGCAGCGCCACGACCTCGCCGCGCGGGGTGAACACGTAGACCTCCGCGCTGCCCACCTCGAACCGCAGGGAGTCAAGGAACTCGGCCGGGTCGCTGGTCTCGCGCTGCCAGTCGACGAGCTGCCGCAGCCAGGCCATGTCCGACGGGCTCCGCCCGTTGATCATCTCCTCCTTGTACTTCCAGTGCGCCGCCACGCCGTACTCCGACCGCCGGTGCATGCCCCAGGTCCTGATCTGGAGCTCGACCGGCTTGCCGCCAGGGCCTATCACGATGGTGTGCAGCGACTGGTACATGTTGAACTTCGGCATCGCGATGTAGTCCTTGAACCGCCCGGGCACCGGATTCCACCGGGCGTGCACGCAGCCGAGCACCGCGTAGCAGTCACGGACCGTGTCGACCAGGACCCGGATGCCGACCAGGTCGTAGATGTCGTCGAAGCCGACGTTCCTGGCGATCATCTTCTGGTAGACCGAGTACAGGTGCTTCGGCCGGCCGGTCACCCGCGCCTTGATCTTGGCCTCCCGAAGGTCGGCCGAGACCTCCTCGATCACCTCCTGCAGGAACGCCTCGCGGCGCGGCGCCCGCTCGGACACCAGCCGGGCGATCTCGTCGTACCTCTTGGGGAACAGGGTCGCGAAGGCGAGGTCCTCGAGCTCCCACTTGACGGTGTTCATGCCGAGGCGATGCGCGAGCGGCGCGTAGATCTCCAGCGTCTCCCGCGACTTCTGCTCCTGCTTGGCCCTCGGCAGGTAGCGCAGCGTCCGCATGTTGTGCAGCCGGTCGGCCAGCTTGATGACCAGCACGCGGATGTCGCGCGACATGGCGACCACCATCTTGCGCACCGTCTCGGCCTGGGCTGCCTCGCCGTACTTGACCTTGTCGAGCTTGGTGACCCCGTCGACCAGCGAGGCGATCTCGTCGCCGAACTCGCGGCGCATCTCGTCAAGGGTGTAGTCGGTGTCCTCGATGGTGTCGTGCAGCAGCGCGGCGCACAGCGTCTCGTCGTTCATGCCGAGCTCGGCGAGGATGGTCGCGACGGCGAGCGGATGGGTGATGTAAGGGTCGCCGCTCTTGCGCAGCTGGCCCGCGTGCAGCCGCGCCGCGGTTTCGTAGGCGCGCTCGATCAGCCGGAGGTCGGCCTTCGGGTGGGTGGTGCGGACCGTCTTGATCAGCGGCTCGAGCACCGGGTTGACGCCGCTACCGCGCGCCGCGGCGAACCGGCCGAGCCGCCGCCTGACCCCGGCATGGCCAGCGGGCATGCCGGACAGGTCGGTGGCGGGCAGGCCGCGCGGCATCGAGCGGGTGGCCGAGTTGGCCTGCTCGCCATCGGGCTGAGGTGCCGTGGAGGCGTCCTCGGGCGCGCCGACGGCCGGCGTCGCCCCATTGCCAGCCACGGGCAGCTCTTGGTCATGCGGGCTGAGTCCCGCGGCCTCCTGGGTGACACCGCCTTCGGCCATTCCGGCCGTCGCAACGTCACCGGCCACTGCCGCTCCTCGCGTCAGTTGAAACAACTAGTGTATCCGCGGTGCCACGCCCGGCGGGGCAGCCCGGCATCACAGGCCGAGCAGAGCGCGGACCTCGATGCCGTGCTCTGCCAGGGCGGCCCGCCCGCCGAGGAACCCCAGTTCGATCAGCACGCTGAGCGCCGTGACCTCGGCGCCGCAGCGCCTGACCAGCTCGGCTGTCGCTGCCGCGGTGCCGCCCGTGGCCAGCACGTCGTCGATGATCAGCACCCGGTCGCCAGGCGCGAACGAGTCCACATGCACCTCGATCGCCGCAGTGCCGTACTCAAGCTGGTAGGCCTGGGCGTGGATCGGGCCTGGCAGCTTGCCGGCCTTGCGCACCGGTACGAACCCGACGCCGAGGCTGAAAGCCACCGGCGCCGCCAGGATGAAGCCCCTGGCCTCGATCCCGACCACCTTGTCGACCCGCTCGTGGCCGGAGGCGAGCGAGGTGACCGCGGCGGCGAACCCGGCCGCGTCGGCGAGCAGCGGCGTGATGTCCTTGAACATCACGCCGGGCTGCGGGTAGTCGGGGATGTCCCTGATCAGCGCGCTGAGCCTGGCGGCCACCGCGCCGGGCGCCGCGGCGGACACGCCCGCTACCTGCGCTTCTTCTTGCCCGATGGGCGCCGCTGCGACGAGCTCGCCCGGCGCGGCTGCTGCCGGGGCCCGGAACCCGGCCGGCGCGCGCTCGCCGACGAGCCCGCCGCACGCCCGGCGGTCACTGAGGCCGCTGTGGCGTCATCGGCGGCGTCAGCCTCGGCATCGGGCGCAGGTCCCGGTACCTCGGCGGCGCCGACCGCGGACGCGGACGCGGGCAGCGCACTGCCGACGGCGACCTTCGCCTGGCGCCTGGCGCTCGTCGCCCGCTGCGCTATCTGCTTGCGCAGCTGCCGGTACTCGGGCTCGCGCTCCTTCAGGTCGGCGAGCACCGGGGTGGCGATGCAGATCGACGAGTAGGTTCCGGACAGCATGCCGACGAACAGCACGAGCGAGAGGTCCTTCAGCTCGCCGTTGCCGAGCAGGGTGACGCTGACAGCCAGGATCGACACCACGGGCAGCAGCGCGATCAGCGAGGTGTTGATAGACCTGACCAGGGTCTGATTCAGCGCCAGGTTGGCGGCATCACTGTAGGTGGCGCGCCGGGTCGCGAGCAGCCCCGCGGTATTCTCCCTGACCTTGTCGAAGACCACCACCGTGTCGTACAGGGAGTAGCCGAGTATCGTCAGCAGGCCGATCACCGACGCCGGGCTGACCTGGAACCCGGCCAGCGCGTAGACGCCGACGGTGATCACGATGTCATGCGCGAGCGCCACGAGCGCCGCCGTGGCCATCCGCCACTCGAACGCGACCGACAGGTAGAGCACGATCACGATCAGGAAGGCGATCAGCGCCTCGAGCGCCTTCTTGGAGATCTGGCTGCCCCAGGTCGCCCCGTCCGACTGGACGCTGATGTCCTTGGCCGGGATGCCGAACCTGGCCGCAAGCGCGTCCTGGACCTTGAACTCGGCCTTCTGGCTGAGCACCGGGGTCTGCACCGACCAGCCGCTGGAGTTCACCTGCTGCACCTGGATCGTCGTCCCGGCGCCGGCGCTGCTCGCGGTCTGCGCGACCTGCGCCTGGGTGGCGTGCGGCGCGGTGAAGTGGTAGACGTCGCCGCCCTTGAAGTCGACGCTGTAGTCCAGGCCGCGGAAGATCAGCGCGGCGATCGCGATCAGCAGGATCGCGCCCGAGATCGTGTACCAGAGCCGCTGGCGGCCGACGAAGTTGAACGAGACCTCGCCTCGGTACAGCCGCCCGGTCAGCGTGCCTAGCCGGGACATCACGCCTCCTTCGGGGTGGTCCCGGCCGCCCGGGAGCCGCGCCATGGCGACCGGGCGCCGAGCCTGGCCGGGTCAAGACCGGACCACTTGTGCCCTCGGCCGTAGAACTCGGTCCTGGCCAGCAGCGTCACCATCGGCTTGGTGAACAGGAACACCACGACGACGTCGATCAGCGTGGTCAGGCCGAGCGTGAACGCGAATCCCCTGACGTCGCCGATCGCGAAGATGTACAGCAGCAGCGCGGCGAGGAACGAGACCGTGTCGGAGACCAGGATCGTACGTCTGGCCCGTTCCCAGCCGCGCTCCACCGCGGCGCGCAGCGACCTGCCCTCCCTGACCTCGTCGCGCAGTCGCTCGAAGTAGACCACGAAGGAGTCCGCCGTGATGCCGATCGCCACGATCAGTCCGGCCACGCCGGCCAGGGAGAGCGTGAAGCCGACGAGCTTGCCGAGCAGGATGACCGACAGCCAGGCCAGCAGCGCCGCGGTCGCCAGGCTGAAGACCGAGACGACGGCCAGGCCGCGGTAGTAGGCGATCGAGTAGAGCACGACGAGGAACAGCCCGATCGCCGCGGCGATCAGGCCGGCGTCGAGCTGAGCAGCGCCGAGCTCGGCGGAGACCGAGTTGGTCTGCTGCGGGCCGAAGCTGACCGGCAGCTGCCCGTAGCGCAGCACGTTGGCCAGGTCGGCGGCCGACTTGGAGGTGAAGTTCCCGCTGATCTGCCCCTGGCCGTTGGTGATCGCCTGCTGCACCGTCGGCGCCTCGACGATCTTGCCGTCAAGCACGATCGCGAACTGATTGAGCACGGAGGTCTGGTAGCCGCCGTCGGCGCTGCTCCAGTAGGCGGAGTTCATCGCGAGTGTCTTGTCGCCAAACGCCTTGGAGCCCTTGCCGTCGAGCGTGAAGTTGACGACTACCTCACCGGTGGTCAGCACGCCGCTGCTCTCGTGGGTCAGCTCCTTGCCGGACACAATGGCCGGGCCGAGCACGTACTTCATGCCCGACTTGTCGCACGACACGATCTGCGAGTTCGGGTTGTTCCAGTCGCTCGACTTGTTCCCGTAGATCGAGGCCTGCCAGTTCTTGTCGGCGCAGTTCAGCTTCTTGAATTGGGCGAGCACCGGCTTGGAAACCGCGCTCTCCTCGCCGGTGACATACAGCGTGGGCTTCGACGCGGCCGATGAGGACGGCGACGGTGAGGGGCTCGGGCTTGGCGACCCCGACCCGGACGGAGACGGTGACGCCTTCGCGCTGGCCGACGGCGACGGCGAGGAGGCGGCGAGCAGCCGCGCGCTGAACGCCTGCGCGGCGGCGCCCGACTTGCTCGCCGACGGGCTGGCCGACGCCGATGGCGACGCGGAGGCCTTGGCCTTGGTCGTGGCTTTGGGCGAGGCACCCGAGGACGACGGGCTCGGCGACGGGCTCGAGGACGGCGACGAGCTCGGCGTCGGGGTCACCGACGGGATCGTCGGGCCGGTCGACGGCAGGCCGGTCCTGGCGACCGGGCCATTCTTCGTGGTCTCGCACTGCGGGCCCGGCGGGATCGACGCCGATCCCGGGTACAAGGTGGTGCAGAGCAGCACCTGGCGGAACTCGAGCACGGCGGCGGTCAGCAGCGGCGACACCTGGTTCGCCGACCTGCCAGGTATCGACACGTTGATGAACTGGGTGCCCTGCTGCTGAATGCTGATGTTGCTGACACCCAGCGCGTCGAACCGGCTGGTCAGGATGCTGATGGCCTGGTTCATCGCGGCCTGGGTGGGCACCTTGCCCTTGCCGGAGAGCGTCTTCAGCGTGATCTCGGTACCGCCAGCTAGGTCCAGGCCGAGGTGCACCTTGAACTTCGTGTGCCAGCTTCCCGGGTGCAGCACGTCGCCGCCGATCACCGTCGCCAGCAGCACGACAATCAGCACGATCAGGGCGCTCAGGTACCGCCAGGGCCTCGTTACGGTCCCTGCCTGCCTCGACGTGCCGGCCCCCGGCCGCGGCCCCGTGCCGCGCGCTCGTGACGGCCTGTTGCTTGGGGGTGCCACCTGTGCCTGTCCTTCGCTTCGAATCGGGTCCGCGGGAGCGGTCAGATGTTGTGGTCCTTGAGGTCCCAGTCGTCGGCCGACGAGCCGTCGTCGTGCTCAGACCCGGTGTCGTCGTGCTCGGGGTCGAAGTCGGTCATCGGCTGCTCGCCGTCCGTCTGGCCCATCCCGGTGCCGCCGGCCGAGTCGTCCTCGGGGACCACGTCCATGATCGCCCTGCGCAGCATCGTCACGTGCACGCCCGGGGAGATCTCGATCACCACGTCCCTGTCATCACCGGAGACCACCGTGCCGTACATGCCGGCCGTGGTCCTGACCCGCTGGCCGGGCACCACCTGGTTCTGTGTCTGCATGGCCTTGCGCTGCCTGTTGCGCTGCGGCCGCATGATCAGGACATAGAACAGGACCACGAGCACGGCGAGGATCAGGAACGTATACGTCGGACTGCCCTTGGCGGCGGAACTGCCCGAGCTGGTGGTGGCGAGAATCAGTGTCCCCATCGCGGGGCTTCCTTCCGGTTGATGGCGCAGCGGCCGGTTGCAGCGCGGGAACCTGGCCGGGATGTCCGGCCTGGAGTGCCAGCGGCTGGGAAAGACCAACTGCCGAAGTTTAGCGGCGCGGGCGCCGCGCACAAACAGGCTACGGCGTTCCCGGAGTGATCGTGACCGGGCCGCAACCAGATGTCACCGTCCCGCCTGCGTGCCCGGACAACTCCCACACTAGTCAAACAGCGTGACGGGGCCCGAGTCATCCCTCGAGCCGGCCTCGGCCTGGCCCTGGGCCGGCGGCTCGACGCCCAGGTGGGCCCACGCGGCGGGGGTCGCGACCCGGCCGCGCGGGGTTCTCGCGATCAGCCCGGCCCGCACCAGGAACGGCTCGGCCACCACCTCGACGGTCTCGGCCTCCTCGCCTACCGCCACCGCCAGCGTGGACAGCCCGACCGGCCCGCCGCCGAACCGCCGCACCAGCGCGGTCAGCACGCCGCGGTCGAGCCGGTCAAGTCCGCTCTCGTCAACCTCGTAAAGCTCGAGCGCGGCCCTGGCGGCCTGCCTGGTTACCACGCCGTCGCCGCGCACCTCGGCGAAGTCCCTGACCCGCCGCAGCAGCCGGTTGGCGATCCGGGGCGTACCGCGGGACCGGCCGGCGATCTCGTCCGCGCCCTCGTCCCGCAGGGCCACCCCAAGCAGCCCGGCCGACCGGCGGATGATGACGCCAAGGTCGGCCGGGTCGTAGAAGTCAAGGTGGCCGGTGAAGCCGAATCTGTCCCGTAGCGGCGCCGGGAGCAGGCCGGACCTGGTCGTCGCCCCGACCAGGGTGAACGGCGCGATATCGAGCGGGACCGCGGTCGCGCCTGGGCCCTTGCCGAGCATCACGTCGACCCTGAAGTCCTCCATCGCCAGGTAGAGCATCTCCTCGGCGGGCCTGGCCAGCCGGTGGATCTCGTCGATGAACAGCACCTCGCCGCCGGCCAGCGAGGTCAGCATCGAGGCCAGGTCCCCGGCCCGCTCGATGGCCGGCCCGCTGCTGATCCGCAGCGGCGCGCCGAGCTCGGCCGCGATGATCATCGCGATCGTGGTCTTGCCGAGCCCGGGCGGCCCGGACAGCAGCACGTGGTCGGGTGCCTTGCCGCGCCTGGTCGCGCCCTCGAGCACCAGGGTCAGCTGCTCGCGCAGCCTGACCTGGCCGACGAACTCGGCCAGCTGCCTCGGCCGCAGCGCGCCCTCGATCTGCCGCTCGTCGGCGTCGGCCAGCGGCGAGACGAACCGCTCGGCGCCGCTTCCGCTCATCGCGGTACCGGTCTCGATCACGGCCTGGCCATCACGCGCAGAGCGGCCCGCAGCGCCACGGCCACGTCGACCTCCCCCGGCCGCCCGGCACCAGGCTGGCCGTCGGTCGCTGCCGCGCCGCCCGCCGCCGAACCTGCCGGACCGTCCGCTGCCGAACCTGCCGCGGCGGCCACCATCTCCGGCTCGATCGCCGCGATCGCCTGGTCGGCATCCCTTGCCTGCCAGCCCAGGTTGACCAGCCCGGCCCTGACCTGGTCCCGCCAGGTGAGCGGCCCTGCCGCGGCGGCGACCGGCTGCGGCATGCCCACTCCGGCCGGGCCGGCCGGGCCACCCGCGGCCACCGCATCGCCCGGAGCGCCGAGCCGGCCGGCCAGCTCGAGCACGATCCGCTGCGCGCCCTTGCGCCCGATGCCCGGGACGCTGGTCAGCGCCGTCAGGTCGGCAGCGGCCACCGCCTGGCGCAGGCCGTCAGGGCTGAGCGTGGCCAGCATGGCAAGCGCCAGCCGGGGCCCGATGCCGCTGGCGGTCTGCAGCAGCTCGAACGTGTTGCGCTCGTCCTCGCTGCCGAACCCGTACAGGGTCAGCGCGTCCTCCCTGACCACCAGCGAGGTGCTGACCCTGGCGCGCTCGCCGGTCCGCAGGCCGGCGAGCGTGCCAGGCGAGCACTGCACGAGCAGCCCGACCCCGCCCACGTCGATCACGGCGCCCTCCGGTGCGACCGCCGCCACCACACCGTCCAGATGAGCGATCATCGGCTTCCCTGACCTCCCGCCACGCCGGCCGCCGCGGCCAGCCTCGCCTGCGCGCCGCCGCGCCACAGATGACAGATCGCCAGCGCGAGCGCGTCGGCCGCGTCGGCGGGTCGCGGCGGGTCGGCCAGCCGCAGCAGCCTGGTCACCATGTGCGTCACCTGGGCCTTGTCGGCCCGGCCGCTCCCGGTCACCGCGGCCTTGACCTCGCTCGGCGTGTGCATGGCGACCGGCACCCCGTGCCGCGCCGCGCACAGGATCGCGACCGCGCCCGCCTGCGCGGTGCCCATCACCGTGCGGACATTGTGCTGGCTGAACACGCGTTCGACAGCGACGGCGTCCGGCCGATGCGTGGTGATCCACTCGTCGATCTGCGCCTCAAGCTGGAGCAGCCTGCCGCCGATCGGCATGGCGGCCGGGGTGCTCACCACCGCGGTGCCGACCAGCCGGAGCGCCGAGCCCGGCCCGCCCTGCACGACGCCGAGGCCGCACCGGGTCAGGCCAGGATCGACGCCGAGCACCCGCATGCGGCCACTCCTGGGTTGCTGACGAACATGTGTTCGGCTGCGACATTACCGCCCGTCGGCCGGAACGCCGGTGAGGGCGAGTCCCGGCGTGTCGGAAGATGCCGGCCAGAAGCAATCGACTCAGAAGCAGCCGACCCAGAAGCCGTCGGGTCAGAAGTAGTCGAGCAGGTACGGCAGGCAGCCGAACGCGTCGTCCAGCGCCTCGTCGGCGGCCCGGTCGCCGTCGGCCGCCAGGCCCGCCGCGCGCAGGGTCGCCATCGGCACCCCGGCGAACAGCGCGGCGAACCCGCGCGGCCCGAGCCTGACCGGCGGCGTGGCAAACGATTCGCCGGCGCGAGCCGTTATGCCATGGGTGAGGGAACCCCGGCCGTCGCTGACGGACAGCGTGTGCGGGCCCGCGTTGGCGGCAAGCTCGGGGTCCGCAAGCAGCATCGGGACGCCTGCCCGCGCCGAGACGGGAAAGCCGCGGCCCGCGATCGCTGCCCGGGCGTCGAGCACGCGCAGCATCCAGGTCTTGTGCCTGCGGACGCGGACGTCGGGCTCCGGCGTCAGCCAGGCGATCGGGTCGGCCGGCCCGACCGCGGCGTGCACCACCTTGGTCACCGAGGCGTGCGAGGCCACGATCCCCCACAGCGCCCTCGCCGTGGCCGGCGACGCCGCCTGCAGGTAGTGCACCATGATCTCGTCATGGCCGTCACCGTGCCAGCCGTAGCCGAGAAAGCCGTCCTCCGCCAGGTAGGCGAACAGGTCGGTCCTGGCCAGCCAGCGCCTGGCGCTGCCCGTGTCCCAGGTGACCGGCCCGCAGTCGCGGGCCGCCGCGTGCACCGCGCCGAGCACGCCGGTCAGCTTCTCCGCGTCGTCGGGGCCGGCCCGGCGCACCGCTGGCCTGGGGGCCCCGGCCGGGGGGCTGGCGCCGGGCGGTGCTCCGGGATCGGGCGGGACACGCGGATCGGGCGGCAGCAGCGAGACGAGCGAGCGGCCGGGCATCTCGGCGCGGTAGTGACCGCCTGCCAGCTCCCAGCCGAGCGACCGGTAGAGGTGCGCGGTCGCCGGGTACAGCACCGACAGCGCGTATCCGCGGCTGGCCATCTCGCCGAGCAGCGCGGTCATCAGCGCCCGGCCGACGCCGAGGCCGCGTGCCTCCGGCGCCACCTTGACCCCGGCGACGCCTGCCATCGGCTGCGCCAGGCCATGCCACCACTGCCGCATGTCGTAAAACCTGGCCGCGCCGATCAGCTCGCCGGCGCTCCACACGCCGTACTGCCGCGACTGCTCGATGTTCGCGAGCACCTCGGTCCGCCAGTAGCCGAGCCTCGCGCCGTCCATCGGGCCGAACGCCCGGTGCCGCAGGTCGAGTTCGGCATCGATGTCGTCGTCGGCGCGCATCGGCCTGATGGCCAGCGGGCCAGGCTCAGCCAAGCTGCTCCATGATCTCGTCAGAGACCGAGTAGTTCGCGTACACGTCCTGCACCTCGTCGGACTCCTCGAGCACCTCGATCAGCTTGAAGACCTTCCTGGCCGTCTCCTCGTCGAGCGGCACCTCCACCGACGGCAGGAACGGCGTCTCGGCCGACTCGTAGTCGATGCCCGCCGCCTGCAGCGCCTTGCGCACCGGCACCAGGTCGGTGGCCTCGCTCACCACCTCGTAGGACTCGCCGAGGTCATTGACCTCCTCGGCCCCGGCGTCGAGCACGGCCATCAGCACGTCGTCCTCGCCCATCGAGGGCGTCTTCGGCACGATCACCACGCCCTTGCGGCTGAACAGGTACGACACCGAGCCCGCGTCGGCCATCGAGCCGCCGTTGCGGGTCAGCGCGACCCTGACCTCGGAGGCCGCGCGGTTCCTGTTGTCGGTCAGGCACTCAACGAGCAGCGCCACCCCTCCCGGCGCGTACCCCTCGTAGGTGACGTGTTCGTACGCGGCACCGCCCGCCTCAAGTCCGGCGCCGCGCCGGACGGCACGGTCGATGTTGTCGTTCGGCACCGAGCTGCGCTTGGCCTTCTGCACGGCGTCGTACAGGGTCGGGTTGGCGTTCACGTCCGCGCCACCGCTGCGCGCCGCCACCTCGATGTTCTTGATCAGCTTGGCGAAGAGCTTGCCTCGCCGGGCATCGACGACCGCCTTCTTGTGTTTCGTGGTGGCCCATTTGGAGTGGCCGCTCATCAGCTTTCCCTCAATATGTCGATAAACGCAGCGTGCACGCGGTTGTCCCGGGCCAGCTCGGGATGGAATGCCGTGGCGAGCGCCGGACCCTGGCGGACGGCGACGATCCTACCCGTGCGCGGCTCGGTCGCCAGAATCTCGACGCCGGGGCCGGCCTCCTCCACCCAAGGCGCGCGGATGAACACGGCACGGAACGCCGGGCCGTCCAGGCCGGCGATCACGAGGTTGCTCTCGAACGACTGCACCTGCCGGCCGAAGGCGTTGCGGTGCACGGTCATGTCGATCGCGCCGAAGCTCTCCTGCTCGCTGGCCGGGTCCATGATCCGGCTGGCGAGCAGGATCATCCCGGCGCAGGAGCCGAACACCGGCATCCCGTCGGCGATTCGCTTGCGCAGCGGCCCGGCCAGGTCAAAGATCGTGGCGAGCTTCCAGATCGTGGTGGACTCGCCACCGGGGATGATGAGGCCGTCGGCCTCGTCGAGCTCGGACGGGCGGCGGACCGGGAGCGGCCGTGCACCGCAGGCGGTGATCGCGCGCAGGTGCTCGGCGACGTCGCCCTGCAATGCGAGCACGCCAACGGTCGTCACTGTGCCTCCTAGCGTCACGGCAGCCCCGCTCCGAGCGTATCCGCGCGAGGCTGGTGTGCCGAAGTCGTGCTGCGGGTAGCGATGAGTGAACTACGCAGTGCAGCCGATATCCGGCGCAGTCGATATCCGGCACGGAGGCGCCAGATGGGCCAGGGTCAGGTGTGGACGTACGACGGTGCTCACATGACCGCGGTGGGGACGCCGGGCGGCCTGGTCACGCTGCTCGAGGGCACCACGTTCTGCATCTGCGAGGCGTCGGGCGACATCAGGCCGGGCGGCGCCCAGGGCCTGTTCGTCAGGGACACCAGGCTGATCAGCCGCCTGGAGCTGAGCATCAACGGGCACCAGCCCGAGCCGCTCGCACCGCAGTCGCGCGAGCCGTTCGCCTGCACCTTCATCGGCCGGATGCCGCCGCTGCCCGGCCTGGCGGACAGCACCCTGCTAGTCACCAGGCGCCGCGAGCTGGGCGACGGCATGACCGAGGAGATCGCGCTACGGAACATGAGCACCGAGCCGCTCCCGGTCAGCCTGCGGCTCGGCGTGTCGGGCGACTTCGCCGACGTGTTCGAGGTGAAGGAGGGCAGGACGCACGGCGACGGCG
>Ga0335081_10002572_pt1 | contig 28578 bp, 27 predicted proteins | sample Lox_Sample_35_FD_206713 | JGI IMG/M metagenome (GOLD analysis project Ga0335081, IMG submission 206713) | Soil microbial communities from Loxahatchee National Wildlife Refuge, Florida, United States - Lox_Sample_3.5 | ecosystem: Environmental > Terrestrial > Soil > Wetlands | place: USA...
TGGCGCGCTACCTCGAACATCCGGCGCAGGCGCTCGCGCGCACTTACCGGATTCGCGTCCACGGCGTGGCGAACGATGCGATGCTCACGCGCCTGGCGCGCGGGATCACGATCGACGGCATCCGCTATCGCTCGGTAAGCGCATCAATCGATAGCCGTCGCGGCACCAATAGCTGGATGACGATGACCCTTCGCGAGGGAAAGAACCGCGAGATCAAAAAACTCCTCGAACATCTAGGTCTGCACGTGACGCGCCTGATCCGTATCGGCTATGGACCTTTCTCCCTTGCGAATCTGCGTCCGAATGCCGCCGAGGAAGTTCCTCCCGATGCGCTGCGGAATTTGCTGTCCGAATACTTCGCGGCTACTTGAACGCGGGGGCGACTTCTTTCGCGAACAGATCGAGGTTCTGTTCGATGTCCTCATGGCGGCAGGCCCAACTGATCATCACCGTGCGCGCGCCCGCATCGACATATTCCTTGAGCCGGTTGCGGCAGTCGTCGGGATTGCCGCACAGCGCGTAGCGTCCCGCGATCTTCGTAAAGTCCTGCGCGTAGTTGCGCCCGAGCGCTTTCGCCGCTTGCTCGCGCGCCATGTCGCGATCCGGATAGATCGACGCGAAGATGAAGAGCCCGTTGCGGAACGCGCTCATGTCACGGCCGTATTCCTTACCGAATTGCACAATCTTGCCGACGCTCTCTGCGAGCATCTCGGGCGTGTACATGTAGGGCAGCCATCCGTCGGCATACTTGGCGGCGCGGCGCATCGCCGGTTCCTTGCGGCCGGCCACCCAAATCGGCGGATGTGGCTTCTGCACCGGATGCGGCGCGAGGGTGATGCCGGAAAATTTCGAATAGCGTCCCTCGAAGGTTACGTTCTCTTCAGTCCAAAGCTTGGTGATGACCTCGAGCGCCTCGTTCGAGCGCGAGCCGCGCTGCTTGACCGGCACGCCGCAGGCCTCGAATTCCTTGGCGAACTCGCCGCCGATGCCGATCCCCATGTGATAGCGGCCGTTCGAGGCCACATCGAGCACCGAAGTCATTTTCGCGAGCACGGTGGGGTTATATAGCGGCAGCAGCACCACGGTGCTCATCAGCTTGATACGCGAGGTTGCGCCGGCGGCGACCGACAAGCTGATGAGCGTATTGGTGACCGGGCCGTGGAACATCATGTGCTCGCCGACGCCGAGGTAATCGTAGCCGAGACTTTCGGCGCGTCGCGCGAATTCGGGAATTCCCTTGGCAGCGGGCAGCGTGGCGCCGAATTCGATCTTTTCCATAGCGCGACGTTCGCATATTGCACGTCGGCGTCGCAACTTCGGAAATGGTTTTATGTAGGTCGGTGCCTGTACTAGCTTGATTCGCATCTGAACGAGGTCATCGATGAGCACCAATGTCGAACGCAACGGAACGATTCGTCATCTGAGCGAGGGCGTGAGCCTGGCTCCCGATCAAAGCGCGCCGGCGCTGACAACGGTCACGCGCGATATGTCGGCAGAAGAAATCTTCACTCGCTTCGATACCGATGGCGGCGTGATCATCCGCGATTTTCTCTCGTGCGATCTATTGCAGCGCCTCCAGACCGAACTGCGATCATTTGCCGATGCAGCGACGCCCGGCAGCAAGGACGCCAATCAGCTCTGGAATATTTTTCATGGCGCGAGAACGAAGCGCTTTTGCGGCCTCGCGGCGAAGTCGCCGGCGTTCGTCGAGCTGCTGCAGGATGCCTTCCTGAAGACCTACGCGGATCACTACCTACTGCCTCGATGCGGACAATATTGGCTCAACACCGGACAGATGATGATCGTCGGAGCGGGCGAGCCCGCCCAGATGCTGCATCGCGATTCCGCCAACTGGCCCCATTTTCCGTGGCCCGTGCCGGAGGTCACGGTGAGCTGCATGTTCGCATTGAGCGATTTCGATACGGAAAACGGCGCCACCCAGGTCGCGCCTGGAAGTCATGGATGGAACGATCCGGAACGCGCGCCGACGCCCTCCGAAGTCAGCCAGGCGCAAATGACTGCCGGATCGGTGCTGCTGTATAGCGGCAACGTGATCCATGCCGCGGGAGAAAATCGCTCGGATCGATGGCGATGGGGGATGCACGTCAGTTGGGTGCTCGGATGGCTGCGGCCGGAGGAATGCCATTACATGGCTGTTCCGATTGACGTCGCGCGAAAGCTGCCCGAGTGCGTCCAACATATGCTCGGTTATAGATCATATTATCCATCGACTTATGGCGGCCGGCTCGGGCTGGTCGATTTCGACGACGCGGGCCGCATGCTCTAGCGATTGCGATGACGTGGGACGAAGCCATCCAACACATGCGCGCGCGGATCGCGGCGACCGCGCAGGCCGAGCACGAAGGCTATCCTCATTTTGCGGATCCCGAAACGAAGCAGTGGACCTACTCGCCGGACGGCGACTGGACCGGCGGCTACTTCGTCGCGATGCTGTGGCTGGGTGCGGCGACCGGCCCGGAGGCGGAACGCGCGCGATGGTTATCGTGGGCGCGCAAGTTTTCGCAGCGCCTGCGCCCGCGGCTTACATCCGACAGTTCCTCGCGCGCGCTGCTCTTTTATTACGGCGCCGCGCTCGGATCGATCCTGTGCGGCGATCGCGCTGCGCGCGACCTCGCGCTCGAAGCCGCATCGGCGCTCACCGCGATGTACAACCCTCGGGCGGGAGTGTTGCCGCTCGGCAGCGCATTCGAGGAAGTATCCAACGTCGGCGCGAGCGAGGCGGAAGTTGACATGGTGCAGGCCGCCGCGCTGATGACGTGGGCCTCGCGCGAGACCAGCGACGCATCATTGCGCGATATCGCGGTGAGTCACGCCCGCAGGCACATCGAGTTCTGCGTGCGATCCGATGGATCGATCTGCCAATCCGCCAGCTTCGATTCCAGATCCGGCGCGATGCTTCGTCGCTACACGCACAAGGGCATCAGTGACAGCAGCACTTGGGCGCGCGCGCAGGCGGGGGGCATGCTCGGATGGGCGCTGAGCGCAGCATGGTGCCAGGACGCATCGTTCATCGAGCCGGTGGAAAAAGCGGCCGCATGGTGGATGGAACACGTGCCATCGGATCGCGTGGCCTATTGGGACTTCGATGATCCCGCGATTCCGAACACCTACCGCGATACCTCGGCAACGGCGATCGCAGCGGCGAGTCTGCTGAAGCTATCGGCCCTCGCGCGCGATCGGAGAAAGCGTGATGCGTGGCGCGGCGCCGCCGAAGCTACAGTGCGCGCATTGATCGAGCGGCACCTCGGCGAGGAAGGCGGCTTGTGGGATGGATGCTTCAACAAGAAGATCGGCCTCGCCGCACAGCATGAGTTGGTATGGGGGACCTACTACCTGTTCGAGGCGCTGCACGTTCTCGAGGGCAAGCTCGATCCATTGCGCATCTGATGCAAGCGGCGCCCGCTTCCGAGCGCCGCTTCATGCCTCACCATCCACATCATCCTAGCTGCTAGTAACCCATGCGGGAGTAGTCATGGGCGAGATCCTGCCGCTGCCAGTGCATGCGATTGAGGTCGCGATTGATATCGGCGCGCTGTGCTCGCGCGGCGCCCCGGTTGCCGTACGCGAGGTCTTGCTGCAATTGATAGCGATCGCGCGCGAGGTCGCGGCGCTCATAGCGCAGGCGATGCTGATCGCGTCCGACGTCGCGATACATGCACACGCCGAAACGATAGCCGCATCTCTCATAAGCCATCGCGCTGGCCGGCACCACCAGCATCATCAGCGCACTTGCAAGCAAAGTTTGGTGAACAGCTTCATGCTTTCACCTCCTGGTTCCTCGATGCCTCTGATTCTTGGTACGCGAATCGGCCAAGGTGGTTTCACATGCGAGGAACCTCGCGAGCCCGCGCTCGACTCGTTCAGGCTTTTCGCGCAAGCTCCTTGTTCAAGGGGCGCGATGAAATTCTCTCTTGGACAAGTCCTCGAGCAGTTCCGATCGCTGCGACGATTTCAGGTTCCGGTCGCATTGGTGCTCCTGCTCGCTGCAGTCGTAAACCTCGAGATCGCATTCGTCTCAAACCTGACCACGCTTGAAGCCGAAGCCATCCCTGCTCTAATCGGCGCAGTCCTCGCGGCTCTGATCTTCGATCTTTTCGCCGAAGGCCGCCGACTTTCCCGATTCGCAAAACTTGCCGGCGCGCTTCTGTTCGCCGCGATAGTAGTTGCGCTACAGATGTGGCACGGGAAACTCTACGCTCAGGACACCGTCGTCATCGGCGCTCTCGTCCTCGGCCTTGTGACTGCGCCCTATCTGCGGTCCGATGCCACCAACGAATCGATGTGGAACTTCGATCTGCAACTCGGGGTCGCCGTAGCGATGGGATCGCTCGCCGTCGTAATCGTATGCGGCGGCCTATCGATCCTCTTCGGGAGCATCCAGTACTTGTTCGATGTGCATTTTATAGATCGCCTCTACGCTCACATCTGGGCGAGCGGCGCGGCGCTGATTGGACCGCTGTTCGCGCTCTCGATGCTACCGGCGCAACTCGACGATCGTTTCACGCCGAGCGACTCGCCCGCGATGCTCGAATGGGCGGTGGTCGCGGTGCTCAACTTCGCGCTCGCGCCGCTGGTTCTCACTTACGCGCTGATGCTGCATGTCTATGCTGCCAAGATTGCGCTTACCGTGACGATGCCGAAGGGCCAGATCGGATGGCTGGTGCTCGCTTTCGGCGGCATCGGCACGACCGCCTACATGATTGCGTATCAGTGGCGCGAGCGCGGGACGCGTGCAGTGCGATGGTTGGTCGCCGGATGGTTCTGGGCGATGATGATCCCGACCCTGCTGCTAGCGGTCGCGGTCTGGGAGCGGATCGAGCAACATGGCGTCACGCCGGACCGCTACTGCCTGTGCCTGTTCGCGATTTGGATGGTCGCGATGGCGGCTTATTTCGGAATCCTCTCGCGCCGGCTCGATTTGCGCGCAATCCCTATCAGCCTCGGGGCTGCGCTTCTGCTCTCGTCATTCGGACCGTGGGGAGCGGTCGCCATCTCGACGCGCAGCCAGCTTCACCAACTCTATGCGAAACTCGACGAGCATAAGCTGCTGGATCACGGCCAACTGAAAGTTACGCCGCCCACCCTAGAGACATTCAACCAGGTAACCGTGTCCAACAACGAACTGCGTTCGATTCTTACCGAGCTGAACGATCTCGATGCACTGCCCCGAATCGCTCCGCTGTTCGCCTCGATCGCGGACAACCCTTTCAAACCCGCATCGAGCGACGACGATCTGCAGAAGGCACTCGCGCTCGGTTACCATCCCGAAGCGCCGCCGCCTTCTGTGACCACACTCGAACTCAACCTCGCGCACTACGACCGAATGCTGGGGCCGATCTGGATCGAGAAAGCCGGCATCACCGCGAGTGGTCCTTACTCCGGCAGATATCCGCAAGCAAAGCTCGGACAGGTTCCGTTGACGCTCTCAGGAGACATCCTGACCGTCAACGACAACGGCAACATCGCTACCTTCGATATGGCCGCGGCCCGTGAAGCGGTGAAGACGACGTTTTCCGATCAGCCGCTCCAGATCGTCTCGCGCGAAGGAGCAGATCGCGCGACCATGGTGGCCGAACCGATGTGGTCGGGCGAGTTGCTGGTCGCGTGGCTGCTGCTCGGACGCAAATGATCCTGGCTTCAGCCGCCTCGCACGCTCACCGGAAGTCTTACGGACGGAACTGGATCGCGCGAGGCGCGAGGACCGATGCCTGCGACACGATGCGATAGGCGTTCTCGACCCATTCGCAGACCCAGCGCCGGGTATCGCGCGGATCGATCATCTCTTCCATCTGAAAGCGATTGAGCGGGCCGATGGGGCCGCGCGCGCTCTCGATGCGCGCGTTGATCTCCGCGCGCAACGCTTTCGGATCGGCGGCCTCGGCGAGTTGCCGCTTGTAGGCCGCCTCGATGCCGCCCTCGGGTGGGATTCCGCCGACATCGGCCGCGGGCCATGCGACTCGCGCGCTCGCGCCGCTACGCGGGGTTGCAAAGTTGTTGCCCGCGACGCCGAAACTACGCCGCATGATGACGGTGAAAATCGGCACCGCGACCTGCGCGAATGCGATCATCCATTCGCCGCCCTTGCGAATCGTGCCGGTCATCTCATGTTCGAGTCCGACTGCGAAGCCGGGATTGTCGATGAGGTTGAGAATCGGGATGTGGAACAGATCGCACAGATCCAGATGACGCTTGAGCTTGTCGCATCCATCGGCCGTCAGCGCGCCTCCGTTGATGTGCCGGCAATCCGACGCCAGCACGCCCATCGGATATCCGTTGAAACGCGCGAGACCGACGATCTGATCGGTGCCCCAGAGCGATCCGATTTCGAAGAACGAGCCCCGGTCCGCCATCAGCCGGACCGCGCGCCGCATGTCGAAAGTAGTCGTCCGTTTCCTCGGAATGATGGTGAACAATTCTTCATCGCGGCGATCGGCGGGATCGCTTGGGTCGGGCGTCAGCACCGGCGGGGCCTCATACACGCTCGACGGCAGATACGAGAGGAAGCGCTTGGTCATCGCGCATGCTTCCTGCTCGGTCTCCGCGAGATTGTCCACCGAACCGTTGCGGCAGTGGATGTGCCATCCGCCGAGCTCTTCCTTGGTGATGTCGTAGCCCATCGCATGACTCACGACCGGCGGCCCCGCGACGAACAATTGAGCGATGTCACGCACCATCACGGAAAAATGTCCGAGCACCGCCTTTGCCGCGCCGATTCCGACTACGCTGCCGAGCAGCACATTGACGACGGGCACTTCGCTGAGCTGATGCACATACATGCTGCTGCCCAGATGTCCGGGCAGAAACGAGCCGCCCTCGCCCGTGACGCGAGGACGCCCCGCCTTGATGGTGCCGCTGCTTTCGAGCGCGTGGCTCTCGCCCTGCTTCTGCTGCTTCGGCACCATCGCGGCGACGCTGCCGCCGCCCGATGAGCCGTCGAGCAAGCGAATCGAGGGGCAATGCAAATCGAGCGCGAGGCGATCGAGATGAATCGCTTTGCCGCCGATCGCGCCGTCGGCATGGCCGCCGCGCGAGGTGAAATCATCGGCACATACGACGACGGTGCGGCGATCGATCTTGCCCCATCCCCCGACGTGGTTCGCGGGTGTGAAACCGGAGACCCGACCCTCGTCGTCATAGTCGGCGAAACCGGTGAGGCTGCCGACCTCGCGAAAGGTTCCGGGATCGAGGAGTAGGTCGATGCGCTCGCGGCAGGTGAGCTTCCCGCGGCTGCGCTGGCGCACGACGCCGGGATCCTTCGAGTCCGGCGCGAAGCGGCGCTGCGCGATTTCCTGTAGCGTGTGGACGTCGTCCAGCATCGGCGCCCACGAATCCTCGCCATAGCGGCGCGGGGTGATAGCGACGCCCTCGCGCTTCGACGGTGCAATCGTCGCGACGATCTGGCCCGGCGCGACGTTCGCCCCGGTCTCCGTAGGACTGATGTTGGTCACGATCCCTGCGCATGGCGCGGTGATCGCGGTCTCCATCTTCATCGCGCTGATGACCATGATGGTCGCGCCGGCCTCAACGCTCTCCCCCGCTTCGACCATCACTTCAACGATCGCGCCCGCCATCGGCGACTCGATGCCTTCCTCGCCGCCCGGCACCGCGAGGCCCGCCGATGCGCCCTGCACGCCATTCATCGCAAACGCCGCCTTGCCTCCGCGCAGCGACGTCGCCTGCTGTTCGAGCAGCGCGAGCGAGCCCGAGGTGGATGCGAGCGCGCCATTCGACGATGCGAGGTCGGGATGCTCGGCGAAGAAACTCGTGCGCGCATCGCCCGCGCGCACCGCCGGATGGGCGAGCGCCGCGCGCAACTGGCGCAGATTGGTCGGCAATCCTGCGATGTGGAATTCGTCAAGCGCGCGCAGCGTACGATCAAGCGCCGATGCGAACGAATGCGTCGAGTTCGAGGTGCAAATCAGCTTCGCGAACATCGGATCGAACTGGGGCGGCGGCGCATAGCCAACATAGCCGCACGAATCGACGCGCACGCCCGGTCCGGCCGGTTCCTTATAGGCGGTCAGCGTACCCGCGCCGCCCGCGATGATGCGCGCCTGCACCGCGTAGCCGCGCGGCACCTCGATCGCGGACTGATCAGCGATCCCGAGGTCCTTCAGCAACTCGCCCGCGGCGATGCGGAATTGCGCTTCGACCAGGTCGATGCCAGTGACCTGCTCCGTCACCGTATGCTCGACCTGGATGCGCGGATTGCATTCGATGAAAAAGTATTCGCCGCGTTCCGGCACCACGAGGAATTCCACAGTGCCCGCGTTCACATAGCCGGCCGCGCGACAGAGCCGGATCGCATCGTCGAGAATGCACTTACGCAGGCCGGCATCGAGTCGCGGCGCGGGCGCGATTTCCACGACCTTCTGATTGCGAAGCTGGATCGAGCAATCGCGCTCATACAGATGAACGATATCGCCGCGGCCATCGGCCAGGATCTGCACCTCGATGTGGCGCGGACGTTCGAGCAGCTTCTCGACGAACACCGAGCCGTCGCCGAAGGCCGCCTGCGCCTCGCTCTGGCAGCGCGCGAACGCTGCCGCCATCTCGTCGGCGGAAGCGACCGTGCGCATCCCGCGGCCTCCGCCGCCCGCCGCCGCTTTCAGCATGATCGGATAGCCGATGGTCTCCGCGACGCCGAGCGCGACCTCGGCGTTGGCGAAAGCATGCGCGCTGCCGGGGATGATTGGGATATCGAGCGAGCGCGCCAACTCGCGCGCCTTGGTTTTATCGCCGAACAACGCCAGCGTCTCCGGGCGCGGACCGATGAACGTGATACTTTCCTCGAGGCATCGGCGCGCGAAATTCGCGTTCTCGGATAAAAAGCCGTAGCCGGGATGTACGCAGTCGCAGTGCGTCGCTTTTGCGGCGTCGATTAGTCCCCCGATATCGAGATACGCGCGGACCGGGTCGTTCGACGATGCGAGCGCGCGCGATTCGCTGGTGACGCGAGTATGAAGCGAGAGCGCGTCGGAGGGAGCATAGACGCTGACGGATTCAACCCCGAGCGCAGCGGCGGCGCGTGCGACGCGGATCGCGATTTCGCCTCGATTGGCAATCAGAGCTCGTTTGAACAAAGGTCAGACTCCGCAAGACATTTTCCGCAAGACATTTGATGAGACGAATAACCTTGCGGAGCGCAAACTTGCAAGGCCACCTAACGAGTCCACCGCAGCGGATTCGCGAGCGACCCGTCAGCCGGGAAACTCGCCACCACGCTGTAGCGCTCGCTGCCTTCGCCACCGACTACAAAATGGTCACCCGCCTTGATCCAGGTGTGCGCCTCGAACTTTTCGCCCGCTTTCGCGACCCCATAGTACATCGTTGCCGGGACGTGCCGGCGCTTGAGCATCGCATACGCCGCGAGCGCCTGCGGGAAGCACACCATCTCGATCGGCGAGCGCCGCGATACCGCTCGAATCGCCCATCCAACGCGGCGAATCGATGCGAGCTGACGGCCGCGCGTATCGGGCACATTAGGCGTCACCCACGACACGATTCGCTTGAACGATGCGATCCGCAACGCGACACGAAATATCGCGAGCATCACCGCAGCCTCCATCAGGAGGGGGAAATTCAGGATGAGACGGCGCGCGAACTTCATTATGCGGTGTCGATGGCGCCTTTGGCCGGCGCTTTCGATTCGGGTCCGCGCCTACGCGGTTTCATCAGCTGCGCGCCAAACGCGGTGCGGCGCGCGCGCCTGCGATGCGCCAGCCATGCGAACGGCGAGAGCAGCACGTAGCCGAAAAACAACGCATCCGGCAGATCGATCAGATCCCAGCTCTCATGTCGAATGATAGTTCGCTCGATCAAATTGCGCCGGTAGGCGAAGGATGATGCCGCCGTCCACGCATCGCGGAAATCGCCGAGCGAATTGGTAAGGTTTCCCTCGGCGCCTTCAATCGCACGGCGCGATCTCTCGATAAGCTTGCGCGCTATGGGGCCGGGTTGTCCGGCGATCGCGAATTCGCCTTCGTCGATGAGCCTGTAATGCTGGGCGAGCGCAACCGCAGCATACAGTTCTGCAGTTACGCATACTTCCTCCGCGCGTTGTGCGACGGCACGAAAATCCTCCCTCGTCATCGCGCGGATGATCGCCGCGACCGGCGCAAGCCACTTCAGGCGGCTCCAGTAATGCTCCGCGCCGTGGATACACGCGTGCAAGAACATCTCATGCGCGCCGAGCGAAGGAATCCGCCGTCCGCCCAGCGAGAGATGCTCGGTAGAAACCTTCTCAACAGGAAACCTTGGATATTTATATCGATTGGGCGCGAGTTCCCAATGCAACTCCACGCTCTGATGGGACTCGCGATGGATGAACTTGAATTCGTGACCATGGCGCAATTCCCATCGCAGCCGGCGCGGCGTCATCCGCGCAAACGGTACGATCCGGATGTAGCCGCACTCGGCGAGGATTTTCTCCGCGTCGAGTAGCTGCGCGGCAGACACCAACAGATCGATATCGATGGAGTCCTGCAGCGTCGCGTCGCCATAGGCCAGTAGCGAGATCGCGATCCCCTTTAGAATCCGCACCTTGATGCGATGGCGCTGGAGTGCAGTGACCAGGCGCACGATCTCCATCACGCGGCGCATCGCTTTCGTCCCAGCCTCGCGCGCGCTATCGAGGAGCTCAGCGATCAGCGCGTGTGGTGCGGATTTCGCTGCGGTTTGATTCAGATTGCGAAACACAATCGGAGTGACGCCGTGATGGCGTACCAACCCGGAAAATCGCGCGGCGTCCAGCTGGTTGCACAGAAGACTCGCGATGCGCGCGCGATCCGCGTCGTTCAGCGGGCGGCGCAAACACGCGAGCAGCAATTCGAATTCAATCGGAGCGTTGGTCAAATCATTACTCCGCACGATTCAGATGATACGAGCAGAAGTAATCGGTGCGAAGCAAACAGTTGTCAGCGGCGGCGAAGTTGCTGCATAGTCCGAGCAATCAACCAGAACAAGGCGAGAGAGGCTGTCCATGGCAAATCGCACCATTTCCAAAAATACTCGGGTCGGAAAAATCGAGGGTGAATGCGATCCGAAGTTCGAGGGCGTCGTCAATGCGTTCGTCGCGAATTTCGAGCAACGCGACGAGCTTGGCGCGAGCGTCTGCATCAACCTTGAAGGGCGCACGGTGGTCGATTTGTGGGGCGGGCGCGTGAAGGTCGATGGCGCGCCGTGGACGCGCGATACGGTGTCGATCATTTTTTCGGCGACCAAAGGTGCATCGGCAATCTGCGCGCATATGGCGGCCGATCGCGGGCAGCTCGACCTCGACGCGCCGGTGACAAGTTACTGGCCGGCATTCGGGCAGGCCGGCAAGGAATCGGCGGTCGTGTCGATGATGCTCGACCATTCGGTCGGCTTGCCGCATCTGCGCACCACCATACGCAAAGGCGGATTCTACGACTATGAGTACATGATCGGAATGCTCGAGCGCGAAGAGCCGTTTTGGAAGCCCGGCATCCGCAACGGCTATCACGGCATCACCTCGGCGTGGACGGTCGGTGAGATGGTGCATCGCTCGACTGGGAAGCGCCTGGGCGTGTTCTTCCGCGATGAAGTTGCGAAGCCGCTCGGGCTCGATTTCCACATCGGATTGCCGGCGGAGCATGAAGCGCGCGTCGCACCGGTGATCTTCGCGCCGATTACCGATGAAGTTCGCAACAGTCGCATCTCGCAGGCCGCGGTCAACGAAAAAGATTCCGCCACGCATTACTTCATGTTCAACATGGGCGGCTTCGATGCGAACAGCCGCGAGGCGCATGCGGCCGAAATCGGATCTGCTAACGGCATCTCCAACGCGCGAGGACTCGCGGGTCTCTATGCGCCATTCGCCAGCGGCGGCGAAGTGAACGGCGTGCGGCTCGTCAATCGCGACACGCTAACGCGGATGGCGCTCTGCTCGGTGGCCACGCACGAGGACGCGACCCTGCGCATCCCGACCCGCTTCTCGCTCGGCTTCATGAAGGCGATGGACAACCGGCGGCTCAACAACGCGGCACATTGCTCGCTGATCATCGGCGAGCCCGCTTTCGGCCATGTCGGCGCGGGCGGTTCGCTCGGCTTCGCCGACCCCGAATGCCGCATGAGCTTCGGTTACACCATGAACCGGATGGGCTTCGGCATTCTGATGAACGCGCGCGGCCAGAGCCTTGTCGATGCCGGATACCGCGCGCTCGGCTATCGCTCGGATGCGGGCGGCGTGTGGGCACGATGATGGCGTGAGGCCACGTTTCCTCGTCTAGTGCGAAGTGACACGCTGACCGCGGGTCGTCATCGTTCTTCAAAGGGAGGGAGACATCGCCGAAGCGGCTGGAGGCGACGCTGTTCCGTCTGGATCCGGAATTGGGGCAAATCGACACTCCGAATGGCAGGCTCGTGTTCCTTGAAGTCATCGGCATCACGAAGGATGAGCATGACCTCGTCGCGCAGCAGGGTGCGAATCGATTGCTGACGATGCTGCTGCGCTCCAATCCGCTCGCGGTGGTGGATATCAATCGGCAGTCGCTATCGGGCTAAATTGTCGGATTTCTGACATTCGATTGGATCGCGGGCTTCGCCACCACGAAACATCTCGATCCCTCTTCGTTTCCGCCGCCGGGTCTCAAAAAGCGACGATTTGGAGAAGTCGCCTAAGGACGCTTCGATAGCCGTCTGGCCAAGCCGGTCGCACTTCGACGGCTGGTGGAGAATGGCTTCGCTCTGCTCGACGTACCTCCGATACGGAGCCCGCGCAATTCGCCTCTAAAGCTGCCTTCAATAATTAGTTGTTATAAGCGCCGGAGAACGATATTTTCACGACGCTCGCAATTCAGCTACGCTCAGGTTTTCACCATGATTCAGCGCCATTCGATTGTTATCGCGGTCTTGCTCGGCTTGTTGTTTGTTGTCTCGCCTGCGAATGCGCAAAGTCCCCCAACCACGGTGCCGGCTTTTACCGGCAACAATCCAGGTGCTACGTCCACGCTGGTACGAGGGCGTGCCGATGTCAGCACCATCACGTGTACACAGGCATTCTCGATCACTACGGCCGCTTGCGGTGATGCATCGTATGCAGCAAACCAGTGCTTGAGCGGGAACTGCGCGTGCATCAATTGGAGCTGCACGGAACGAAATGCTATCGCTGGCAATGGTAACGCGACGGTCGAGATCGGTATCGATATCGACGATGGCCAAGCGGGCGCTCCCGCCGATTGCTATCCGTTCTTCGGCCAATTCGACACGACTTCCGCAGACCCTGAGACGACCGACTTTAGCGGCGCAATCTGCGACCCCAACATCGCGAAGTCCACCACCGCGACGGTGACAGGGGCATGGCAACTGGTGGCGGCGAACACCTCTAAGGTCACTGATGGCGCGGGCGGAACGCTTACTGGCACCCTCAACCTGACCAACGGGCTACTCAAGTTGAAGCTCAAAGGACGGACGTTCTAGGCACTACAGACGGTGAGAGGATTTGCCTTGCTCGCGATGAATGACCTCGCGTATACTTCCTACACGGAGTCTTCGCTATGAATGATTGGAAAACCCCCGAGTTCGTCGAAGTGCGTTGCGATGCGGAGATCAACTGTTATAGCTCCGCGTTGCCCGAGACCGGCAAGGTCCGCCGCGTGCCGACCCAGCCGGCAATCGAGACGATCTCGGAAGAAAATCCGCAGTCGTAAGCCGCATTCGTGCGGGTGCGCGTGCTTGGCTCCGCGGCCGGTGGCGGTTTTCCGCAATGGAACTGCAACTGCGCTAATTGTCGCGGACTGACAATCCATGCTATCCGCGCGAAGGCGCGCTCCCAATGCTCAATTGCAGTGACCGGCAATGGCTCGCGATGGACGCTGCTTAACGCGAGCCCGGACCTGCGCGCGCAGGTCTCATCGTTTCCCGAACTGCTTGCCTCCACCGCTGCCAGAGGTTCGTCGATCGCATCCGTGTTGTTGACCGACGCCGAATTGGATCATGTCGCGGGACTTTTATCTCTTCGCGAGACTCAGCCGCTTCCGCTTCATTGCACCCGTCGCGTGTTCGAATGGCTCTTCGAGGCCAATCCGGTCTTCGGCGCGCTCATCGAAGCCTCGCGCTTTCGATGGGAGGTCGTAGAAAATCGCGTGACTATCAAAAGCCCCGAGACGGGCCTCAGCTATGAAGCCATCTTTGTCGATGGGAAAGTGCCGACCTATGTGAAAACGCTGGTGGATGATCGCTTGGGAGCCGCGGTCGCATACAAAATTTCCGATGGCGAGGAGTCGATCGTTTATGTTCCCGCCATCAAGTCGATTGGCGATCCGATTCTGGAGGCGATGCGCGAGTGCGATTGCATCCTGTTCGACGGCAGCTTCTGGTCCGACGACGAGATGGCGCGCCGCGGCGTCGGCACGCGTACTTCCTTGATGATGGGCCACATTCCGATCGATGGCGCCGACGGCAGCCTCGCGCGCCTGGGTCATCTACGCGCGCGAAAGGTCTATACTCACATCAACAACACCAACCCGATCCTCGATGAGGACTCGCCCGAGCGCCGTTCTATCGAGCGCGCCGGATGGGAAGTCGCCGAGGACGGGATGGAAATCATTTTGTAGCGACTTCCGTTACTCGGTAATGACATGAACCAGCCAGCCAATTTCGCGCCCGATTCGCCCGAGGCTTTCGTCGCCCGCCTGCGCGCGATCGGCGCCGCTGCCTATCACGACAAGCATCCGTTCAACGTCCTGATGCATCAGGGCAAGCTGACCAAGCGCCAGCTTCAGGCGTGGATCGAAAATCGCTTTTACTATCAGTGGACCATCCCTAAGAAGGATGCGACCATTCTCGCCAAGGCCGACGATCGCGATTTCCGCCGCGCCTGGATCACCCGCATTACCGATCACGACGGCAGCGGCGACAGCGAAGGCGGCATCAGCAAATGGTACCGCCTTGCGGAAGCTGCGGGCCTCGATTCCAAAGACGTCGCGAGCCTGCGCTACGTACTCCCGGGCGTGCGTTTCACCGTCGATGCGTATGTGCATCTGTGCGCGACGCGCTCGCTCACCGAGGCGGTCGCGTCCTCGCTCACCGAACTCTTCGCGCCGGTGCTGATGGCCGATCGCATAATTGCGCTGGAGAAATTGTATCCGTGGCTCGACCCGCGTGGGCTCGACTATTTCCGCGGCCGGCTGGTGCTGGCGCCGCGCGACTCGGAATACGGTCTGAAATATGTTGTGGAGTGCTGCACCACGCGCGAGGCGCAGGATCGCGCCGCCGACGCGCTGACCATCAAATGTCACATCCTGTGGGGCATGCTCGACGCGATTTACTACGCCTACGTGACGCCCGGCTTTCTGCCGCCGCTGTGGAACGACGCCCGCAAACTCTAATGGATGCGCAAGAGCCATGGCGTCCGCGCCTCGCGTCGCGCGCGCGGCTCAAGTTCGATGCAATCGCGCAGCAGGAGATGCTGCTGTTTCCGGAAGCGACGCTGCTACTCAATGAAACCGGCGCCGCGATCGTGAAGCTGTGCGATGGCGCGCGCTCGATCGAGGAAATCGTGGACGGTCTCGCGGAGCAATTTCGCGGCGTCGATCGCGCGACGTTACGGCGCGAGGTCGATTCGTTCCTGGCATCCATCCGCGCCCGAGGGCTTTTGCAATGAGCCCTGCGCCGCGCCCTTACACACTCGTCGCCGAGCTCACGTATAGATGTCCGCTGCGATGCGTCTATTGCAGCAATCCGATCGATTTCGCGCGCACTCGCAAAGAGCTTTCGACCGGTGATTGGCGCCGCGCGTTCTCTGATGCTGCTTCACTCGGCGTCGTCCAGCTTCATCTCTCGGGCGGTGAGCCGATGCTGCGCGACGATCTGTGCGAACTGATCGCACATGCGCGAGCGTGCGACCTTTATACCAATCTCATCACCGGCGGCACGCTGATTGATGAGGACAAACTGCGCGGTTTTCGCGAGGCCGGCCTCGAGCATATCCAGCTCAGCATCCAGGGCGCCTCGCCCGAGGCTGCGGAGAAAGTCGCCGGCGTCCGCTCCCATCAGAAGAAGCTGGAGGTCGCGCGGCTCGTTACTGCTATGGGGTTTCCTTTCACCCTCAACGTTGTGATTCATCGCCTCAACATTGGGGAAGTTCCCGCGCTCATCGACCTGGCGCTCGAACTCGGCGCGCAGCGGCTCGAGCTCGCGAACACCCAATTCTATGCTTGGGGCGCGGTCAATCGCGGCGCGCTAATGCCGACCGGTGAGCAGTACCAGCGCGCGCAGGGAGTCGCGGTTGATGCGATCGCGAAGCATCGCGGCCGGCTCGAGATCGCTTTCGTGCAGAATGACTATCTCTCCGGTGAGCCCAAACCGTGTATGGGCGGATGGGGCCGCAGCTATATGTGCATCAATCCCGTCGGCGAAGTACTACCGTGTCACGCCGCCAAGGTAATTCCGGGACTCGAGTTCGAATCAGTGCGGGAACGCAACCTCGCGGATATCTGGCGCGACTCTCCCGGTCTCAACACGTTTCGCGGCGATACCTGGATGCTGGAGCCGTGTCGCTCGTGCGAGCGCAAGGATGTCGATTTCGGCGGATGCCGATGCCAGGCCTTCATGCTCGCAGGAAACGCCTCCGAGGCCGATCCGATTTGCCGCCTATCGCCGCATCGCGCTGCCGTGACCTCCGCGCTCGATGCCGCCGCCTCCGACGAACTCATCTATCGCGACGTCCACAACAGCCGTCGTCTCAGCGCGGTTTAACCTTCACCCTCACGCTCGCGGTGCTTCCGCCGTATTGGTTCGACAAATAGAGCGTGTACGTCGTCGTCGATTTCGGATTCACCATCACGCTGGTGCCACACACCGGTCCAACCGTCGGTGAAACGCTGGCGTAAATCGCGTTGCTCGCGCTCCAACTCAGCGTAACCGGCTTTCCTCTCGCGATCGTCGGACTATTCGCGCTGAAATTTTCGATGCTGGGTGGCGCACCACTCGGCAAGTTCGCGTCAGTGTAAATCGGCTTCATCGCGATGATCTCGAAATCCGATGCGGTAATGCTGCCGAGGTTGTGCAGATCGTCGTTGTCCCATCGGCTGTCAGGCGCGCCGCTGATATAAACCGCGCTCCCGTTGTCGGCGAGAATCATTCCGTATTTTTTCAGCGCGGTCAGAATCACCTGATTGGATGCGGAGAAACTCGAGATGTCGAAATCCGCGCGCAGCCGCATCCGCATTCCCATCGGAGGAGCATTCGGATCGTCATTCGATGACGCAAAGTGCGAGGCCGGCGCCACAAACGCGCGCCGCGTGCGCGGCACCGTGAATCGCAGCGCATGATTGATGGCACCGGCCGCGACTTCGTCGTAGCGCGCGAGGCCCACGAAAATCGGCAACCCGGCGGCATCGGTGGAGGTCCACGTATGGACGCTGCGCATCGATCGTCATGTCCCACATCGCGGCCGAATCCGCGCGCCATCCTGCGCCGGCGCGGTATGCGTGGTATAGCTCGTAGAGCCAACATCCACCACGGTCGAGCACGAGCACGTGCCGATCGCCGTTGCCCGGAACCGGATAGCCTTCGATGAGCGCGTTACGCGGAAGCGGCATCGGCCCGGGGTCGCTCTCGTCGCCATACGCACCCAGCCGCACCGTCACCTTCGGCTGCGTGCCCGCGACCACCTGATATGGGATGCCGATGCTCTGCCGCGCGTACTTACCGCTGCCGAAATCGGGATGCAGCATGACGTTCGCGCCGATGTAGTCGATGATGTTCGCCGAGTTCGCATCGACCTGCGCATTGGTTATGTCGGTGTTCCAAAGATTGTCGGATGGAAACGGTACGAAGCCGTTGAGATCGCTTAGCTGTCCAACCGAAATCCCGCTGCACCAACCGCTTTGCGCGAATGCATTTGCAAAGCAGAGCAGCGGTAAAAGGATTGCCCCGAGAACCCACCCCATAAACTTCATGGTGTTTGCCCCCTGATGCGATCCTACAGTTTGTTATAATTTCAATCCATCCGGCGCTCCAGCAGCTTCGCGGTCTCCAGGCGCGCATCCTCGTATTCGCGGATGGTCTGCGCGACCAGCTCGGCTGCGCTCTGCACCCGCGTCACGCCCGAGACCGAATGCCCCGCGCTCCAGATGTCGCGATAACGCCGCGGCCCGTCCATCCCGCCCTTGCTGCCGAAGTTGCGCGCCGCCTCCTCGACTGAGACCCGCGGCGGAAGCGTGCGCGGATCGAGACCCGCCGCAGTCATCGACGGCGTCAGCATGTTGGTGTCGAGGCCGGTAAACGCCTGCGTCAGCATCACGTCATCCATGTTGGAAGCGACCAGCATCTTCTTGTAAGCCTCCGGCGCCATGCTCTCGTCGGTCGCGATAAACTTGGTGCCCATGTAGGCAAGATCGCAGCCGAGTACCTCCGCGGCCCACAGCGCGGCGCCGTCGCTGATACCACCCGCGAGCACGATCGGGCCCTCGAATATCGCACGTGCCGCGCGCACGAAGGCTAATGGATTAAGCCATCCGGTCTGCCCGCCGGCGCCTGCGGTCAGCAGCACGAGCCCATCGACGCCTGCGGCGATCGCCTTCTCGGTATGCCGAATCGTCGCGACATCGGCGAACACGATGCATCCGACGTCGTGCAGCGGGCCGATCGCCTCGGTCGGCGAGCCGACGCTTGTGATCACCAGCTCGATGCGATGCCGCAGCATGCATGCGAGTTCGGCCTTCATCTCGGCACGCTTGATGATGAGGTTGGGGCAAAATGGCGCCGGGCCTGGATCGGGATTTTCCTCCTGAGCTCGATCCAGTGCGGCGGTGATTTTCTTGAGCCACAGATCGAGGTTATCCGCGTTGCGCGCGTTCGCGACCGGAAACGCTCCGATAACGCCGGCTTTGCATGCTGCGATCGCGAGTTCCGGTCCCGACACCGCGAGCATCGGCGCCGCGATAAGCGGCAAGCGCAGACGTCGCGCGATAGTTTCTGGCAACCTTGAGGTCATCAGCCTTTTTGTAAGATGTGCACCACGCACACCGCGCCGATTCCGACCATATGTGCCAGCCCGGTGCGTGCGTTGGGCTGCTGGCGCGTGCCCGCCTCGCCGCGAAGCTGCCGCGTGATTTCGCAGATTTGCCCCGCGCCCGTGGGCCCAATCGGATGACCCATCGCGAGCAGCCCGCCCGACGCGCTGATCGCGCACTTACCGCCGATATCGACCGCGCCACTCGCGATCATCGCCGCACCTTCGCCCTCGCCGCAGAGTCCCATCGCCTCGACATAGAGCAGCTCTTCGATTGTGAACGCATCGTGCAACTCGATGAGGTCGAGATCCTTGGGCCCGACGCCCGCTTCCTCGTAGGCCTGCGCGGTCGTCTCGCGCGTCAGTTCGGCGTCGAAGTTTTTCGCGCCGCGATAAACATGCTCGGTGCGCGTGACCGACGCGATAACTTTGACCGCGCGCTTGCGATCGATGCCGAGCCGCGCGATGCCGTCCTCCGACGCGACGACTACCGCTGCGGCGCCTTCGCCGACCGGACAGCATTGCAGCCGGGTCAGGCTGCCGGAAATCGGCGGCCCCGCCATTACCTCTTCGAGCGTGACCGCCTTCTGCCTCTGCGCGTAGGGGTTCTTTGCGCCGTTGCGATTGTTCTTCACCGCGACCGACGCGACCTGTTCGGGCCGCAGTCCGTAACGAGTCATGTATTCGTTGGCGAGTAGCGCGAAATGCGTGAACGGCACCACCCGCGCGCCAACCAGATCGCGGATGTTGGCCTTGCTCGCGGCGGGTGCCAGCGGCGCGGGCTTATCGACGCCGATCGCGAGCGCAACGTCGCTTAAGCCGCTCGCCACCTCGATGCACGCCTGGCGAAACGCCGTCGAGCCCGAAGCCGACGCATTCTCCACCTGCGCCATCGGAATCCCGCTCGCGCCGAGGTGACGCAGGATCGGCCGCGACACCGCCATCCCGAGCAGGGCAGTGCCGGTGTAAGCGGACTCGATATCGCGAAACCCGACGCCAGCGTCGGCCAGCGCCTCGCGCACCGCGGTCAGCCCCAACGTCACGAAGGTGGTATCGCTCATGTACTGATATTTGTGCAGACCGATGCCGACCACATACACCGGTCGCATTTCGCGGATGGTTTTCTTCATCGCGCCGCCTCCGTCTGTGTGAAGCGAAGTTCTACAATCTGTTTTCCGGTATCGTCGGTCCCGGCCGGCGCCAGCACCGAATGCATCCGGTCACCGATGCGAAGTTTTTCGTCGGTCCGTTCCAAGAGAATCGAGCGCACGGCCGGGCCATCGTCGAGCACGACGAGACCTACGGTGAAGGGCGCCTGCAGACCCTTGCCGCTGCGATCCTGATGATGATGCACCATCGCGAAGGAATGCAGTTTGCCGCTGCCCTTCATCGCGATCGATTCGATCTGCTCGGGCAGCGCGCCGCACGCTTCGCATCCATAGAACTGCGGCGGAAAGAAAACGTATCCACATTTCTTGCAGCGTCCACCATTGAGCTTCGGCGTCGTATCCGCGCTATACAAAGTCGGCTGCGCGAGGATTTGCTCGGACATGGTCAACCTCTCATCGCTCTTGAGTTCGCGCTCAACCTATCGCAATTGTTAGTCAACAAGAATGACGATGACCAGATGCACGATGAGCGAACCGCGCAATGCTAAGTGATCTTCGCGTGCTGGAAATCTCCGCGCCGGAGACCATGCAGGCGGGCAGTGTGCTCGCCGCGCTCGGCGCCGATGTGATCGCGCTCGAGCCGATCGCGGGCGCGCCCGGCCGCCGCCTCGAGCCGTTTCTCGACGAGATTCCCGGCCTCGAGCGCAGCCTCACGTGGCATGCGCTCAATCGCAACAAGCGCGGCATCACGCTCGATATACATAGTGTCGATGGGCGTGCGCTGCTCACGGAGTTGCTGGCGAAATTTGACGTCGCATTCGATGCGGCAACCAATCGCGTCGCTCCGCTCGATGATCTCGCCCTCCCGGACAAGCTGGTGCGGATTCGCATCGCGCCGTTCGCGCACGCCGGTCCGAAGTCCAGCTATGCATCATCGGATCTAACCACGATGGCGGCGAGCGGAGCGCCAGGCGTCACCGGCGATCCCGATCGCCCGCCGCTGTTTTTTCCGGTTCCACAAGCGATGATGGAGGCCGGCTCCGATGCCGCAATCGCAGCTCTAGCCGGCGTCGCCGCGCGCGATCGCGATGGCCTCGGCCAGAGCGGACGGATTTCCGCGCGCATCTCCGCGATGATGAGCGCGATGAGTCAGCACCTCGGGCCGCCGTCCGGCAATCCGGAAACGAAACGCAGCTCGGGTACCATCACGTTCGCGGGCGTGCAGATTCCGAGCATTTACGAATGCGCCGACGGTTTCGTCCTCATCAGCGTCGCCTTCGGCCCGGTGTTCGGGCAAATGACGCAGCGCCTCGCGAAGTGGGCGGCCGACGAGAATTTCCTCGCGCGAAGTGTCGCCGAGATCAGTTGGCCTTCGTTCATCACCGACCTGCAGCAGAAAACAGTGACGCCCGCCGATCTGGCCGTGCTGATCGAGGGGCTCAAAGCGCTCACGCGCAGTAAGACTAAAGCGGAGTTCGGTGCGTCCGCACGCAAGCTCGGGCTGCTCGCATCTCCCGTGTTCAGCATGAAGGATGTCGCCGAATCCGCGCAGTATCGCGAGCGCGGCCTCTTTACACGGGTTACAGTCGACGGACGCGAGATCGACGTGCCCTCGCGCTTCGCACAATTTTCCAACTTCGCGATCGAAACCCGCTGTCCGGCGCCGAGGCTGTCGGAACATACGGTGGAAGTCCTCGAGCGCGATCTTGGGTTGTCGCGCGTCGAGATTCAGGCGCTCTTCGCGCACGGGGTGATCTGATGGCATCGCCGCTGGAAGGAATTCGCGTACTCGATTTGAGCTGGGTGATGGTCGGCCCGGTGAGCGGTCGGTACCTCGCCGATCTCGGCGCCGATGTCATTAAGGTGGAGAGCTCGCGCCGCATCGATCCGGTGCGCACGCTCGGACCGTTCAAGGACGGCAAGATGGGACCCGAGCGTTCGGTAAGTTATCACAACCTCAACGCGGGCAAGCGCTGCATCGCGCTCGACATGCGCAAGCCGCAAGGACGGCTGCTGGTGCTGCGGCTCGCGGAGTGGGCGGATGTCGCGATCGAAAGCTTCACGCCCGGCGTGCTCGATGAGTTGCAGCTCGGCTATCCGCAGCTCAGTGCGCGCAATCCGCGTCTCATCATGGCCTCCACGGCGATCCTCGGACAGACCGGCCCTGATGCGAAAGGAACCAGCGGCGTCGGCACGATGGGCGCGGCAATGTCGGGTGCGACGTACCAATTCGGCTGGCCGGATCGGCCGCCGTGCGGACCGTTTGGGCCGTGGACTGACGGCGTCGCCCCGCGCTTCATCGTCGCAAGCATCCTCGCAGCGCTGCATCGGCGCACGCGCACCGGCGCAGGTTGCTATATAGACGTGGCGCAGGCGGAGGCTGGAGTGCAGTTCATGATGCCGTCGTATTACGAATTCGCGGCGAATGGAAAAATTCCCGAACGCCGCGGAGTCGCGGGATCACGGCTGCGTGCGCCCGAGGGTGTCTATCGATGCGCCGGTGACGATCGATGGATCGCGATTAACGCGAGCGATTCGACGCATTGGGAGGCGTTGCGCAATATCATCGGCGGGACGCTGGATGATTCGCGATTCGACACGCTGATCGGCCGTATCCGCAATCGCGACGCGCTCGATGATGCGATCTCCGCGTGGACGCGGGACCAGGAATCTGACGCTGCCGAAGCAACCCTACAATCTGTAGGCATCCCGGTGTACATCGTGAGCCGTGGCCTCGATCTGAATCGCGATTCCGATCTCAATCAGGTCGGGCACTTCAAAAAATTCACCGATGCTGTGCTGGGCGATGCTGAAATCGAAGGGCCGCGCTCCGCATTCGATCGCACGCCGCTTCCGGAAACGCGCCGCGGCCCGCGCATCGGTGAGCATACCAACCAGATTCTCGAAAACGTTCTTCATTTGACCAAAGATGAGATCGCGCAGCTCGCCGAGGCCGGCGTGCTCGCATGAGGAGGCAGCAGTGAGCAAAAACATTCTCGACCTCAAGGGTCGTATCGGACTGGTTACCGGCGCTGGACAAGGGGTGGGACGCTCGGTCGCGCTGCGCTTCGGGGAAAACAACGCCGGCGGTGTCGTGGTCAATGATTTCCGCCTCGAGCGCGCGGAAGCGGTTGCGGCTGATGTCGAAAAGCTCGGCGTGAAAGCGCTGCCGCTGCAATGCGACGTGACCGACTTCGCCGCAGTCGGTGCGATGTTCGACAAGGCGCGTGCGCATTTCGGCCGCGTCGATATTCTGGTCAACAACGCGGGCAATGCCGGCCCCGATCCAACTCGCGTTGTACGCAAGCCGTTCTTCGAGCAGGAGCCGAAGGACTGGGATGCCTTCATGGGCACCAATCTCTATGGCGTCATCAATTGCGTGCGACATGCGGCGCCGGCGATGATCGCCAAAAAGTATGGAAAATTGGTCACGGTGATCTCCGATGCTGGACGGGTCGGCGAGCCGTTCCTGGAAATCTATTCGGCGGCGAAGGCGGGCGCGGCGGGCTTCATGCGCGCGATCGCCAAGCAGCTCGGCCGCCAATCGATCACCTGCAACTGCGTCGCGCTCGGCACCACGATGACTCCTGCTATCGCACCGCGTATGCAGGATGAGGAATCGCGCAAACGCATTTTGAAGGTTTACCAAATCAAGCGGCTCGGCGAGCCGGAGGACGCGGCCAACATGATCCTGTTCCTGAGCTCCGATGCGTCGGAATGGATCACCGGCCAAACCTATCCGGTCAACGGCGGCTATTCATTTTCGATGTGAGGTGCGCGCGTGAAGTACGAAACCATAATCCTGGAGCGCAAGAACGGCATCGGCTACCTGACCCTGAATCGGCCCGAGCGTGCCAACACCATCAGCATGCAGTTGATGATCGATGTGGTCGGCGCGATGGAAGAGGTCGAGAAGGACACCGAGTATCGCGTCGTCATCGTGACCGGTGCGGGCGGCAAGCATTTCTGCGGCGGCGCCGATCTGCGCGACTTCGCGGAGCGTGCGCGCGAGGCGCGCAGCCGCGGCGAGCGAGGCGAGGGCGGCGGCCAATTTGTTTCCCCCCGCCGCGATCTATTCGCAGCGCTGGAGGAATCGCGCGTGCCGGCGATCGCCGCGATCAATGGCGCAGCGATGGGTGGCGGATGCGAGATTGCGCTCGCATGTGACATCCGCGTCATCGCGGATACCGCCAACATCGGGCTTCCCGAAATTCGCTTCGGCGCGCTGCCCGCCGGGGGTGGTACGCAGCGGCTTCCTCGGCTGGTCGGCCCCGGCATCGCCAAGGAAATGATTTTCAGCGGCCTTCCGTACACCGCTGCCGACGCGCTGAGGATCGGCCTCGTCAATAGAGTCGTTCCGGCCGCGAAACTGATATCCGAATGCGAGAAGATCGCGGCGGTCTATATCGAGCGCGCCGCGTATGCGCTCAAGACCGCAAAGGCGCTGATCAATCGTGGCATCGACCTGCCCCTCAAGGACGCGCTCGCCCTGGAGCGCAAGATGATCGCGGAGATGGCGACGCCGGAGGAGCGCAAGGCCGCGCAGGATGCCGCGGCCGCATCGCAGAAAACCTACGCGAGGATTTTCGGCAAGACCTGACGCTATTCAGTTTGCGCCACGATAGGCCATCAACTTCGCAACATCGAAGTTGAACATCTTGGCGGCGTTCAGCCCGAGGATCTTCGCGCGCTCGTCGTCGGTGAACGATCCCATCTGCCGCTCGATGGCCTGCGCCGAATGTGGCCAAGAGCCTTCGTGATGCGGATAGTCGTTCGACCACAGGAAATTTTCGACCAGCCCGAACTGCTTCGCGAGGCCGAGGCCGGCGCGATCCTCCTGGAACGCAACGGCGCCATGCGTGCGAAAATACTCGCTCGGAAGCATCTTGAGTTTCGGCTGCGCCCACATGTGATGCTTGATGTAGCCCTCGTCCATCGCATCGAGCATCCATGGAACCCATCCGATGCCGCTTTCGATCGCGGCGAACTTGATTTTCGGAAAACGCTCCAGCACGCCCGAGGCACATAGCGAGGTGACCGGCTCGATCGCCTGCACGAGAGCGTGTGCGACGTAGTTGATCACCGCGCCGCCTTCGCGGCTCGCGGCGCGCGGATCGCGTCCGGTGCCGATGTGAAACGTGACGGGCACGCCCGTCTCTTGGAGCAGCGCCCACATCGGATCGTAAACCGTCTGATTGTAGTTGGGATCGCGGGGGTCCTGCGAATTGAACACCGGCTTGCACGGCATCGTGACGCCGCGAAATCCCAGCTTCGCGACGCGCGCGATTTCCGCGAGCGTCCCCTCGATATCGGCGGTCGCGAGCGCCGCCATCGGCGACATGCGATCGTTGTACGCGGCGTAGGTTTCCCACGCCCAGTCGTTCCACACACGACACTGCGCCTGAGCGAATTTCGCATCGGCAGTGGCCCACATGAAGAGGCCCTTGTTGGGGAAAATGATTTCGGCATCGACGCCGTCGCGACGACGGTCCTCGAGGCGTTCGGAAATAATCGCTCCGGCTTTATTGCGCACGAGGTCTTCGCCCTCGAACACGCTCTCCTGAAGGCGCGTGCGGCGCAGCCCGTCGCTGATCATCCATTTGACCCCCTGCGTATCGACCTCGATGCGCGGCAGGCGCGAGCGATACTGCTTATCGATACGCTCATGCCATAACGTCGCGGGCTCGTTGGCGTGGCAATCGCACGAGATCATCAGATAGCGATGCGGATCGTCGGGACGCGCAGTGCGCTGCCATCCGTCGTGACCGGGCGTTTCCAGTCGCCATCGATTGGGAGCATCGATTGTCGCGGTGTCCATTTGTCCTGCTACTCGGCGAGCGCCTGCATGTCGCTGAGCGCCTCGGCGAAGTCCTCCATGAATTCATTGACCACGGTGCGACAGGTCTTCACGCTGTCAACTAACCCTACACCCTGTCCGACGAAGTAAGTCACCAGCTCGCGCGCCTTCGGATTGCCGCGCGCCGCAGCACGTTGCGCGACCTCGAGCGCGGGCTCGCTGATGAGGCTTTGTAGCGGCATGCCGAGAGACCCGGGGCTACCCGAGCCTTCCCACGCGTCGGTCCACGCCGATTTGAGTTGGCGCGCGGGCTTGCCGGTGCGGCCTCGCGAACGAACCGTATCGCGTGAGCGCGCGGCGACCATCTTCTCGCGGAAAATTTCCGTGGTCTCCGATTCCTGCGTGGCGAGCCACACCGAGCCGGTCCACACGCCGCCCGCGCCCATCGCCATGCACGCGGCCATCTGGCGTCCGGTCATGATACCGCCGGCCGCGAGGACGGGAACGTTGCGAATCGGTTTGATCGCGCGAAGCACCTCGGGAATGAGCACCATGGTCGAGACCTCGCCGCAATGGCCGCCGGCCTCGCCGCCCTGCGCGACGAGGATATCGACGCCGGCTTTCGCCTGACGGACCGCATGCTCGGGCGCGCCGACCAGCGCAGCGACCGGAACGCCATGCTTGCGCCCCATCTCGATCATTCGTTCGGGCGGCACGCCCAGCGCGTTGGCGACCAGTTTGATCGGATGCTTAAACGACGTCTCGATCAGCTTGAGCGCGTGCTCTTCCTGCATCGAGAAATGCGAGTCGGGCGCGCGCACGCTCCCTTCCTCCAGCATCTGCGATGCCTCGATATCGTGCTTCGCGAGGAGGTCGCGCACGAAATCCTTGTGCTGCTGCGGGATGCGCTGGGCGAGTTTGCCGCGCGTCGCGTCCTTCTCATTCTTGATGGAGAGATTCTCGGGAATGAGCACATCCACGCCGTAGGGTTTTCCGTCAATGTGATCATCGATCCATTTGAGTTCCTCTTCGAGCTGCGAAGGCGAGAACGCAGTCGCGCCGAGCACGCCGAAGCCTCCGGCGCGGCTCACCGCCGCGACCACATCACGGCAATGCGTGAAGGCGAAGAGGGGAAAATCGATCCCGAACATTTTGCATATGGGCGTGTTCATGATGTCCTACTTCGCCGCGAGGCTTTCCGATGCGCTCGCGCCGTTGGTCTTCATTTTCGGCGCATTCGCCGTGACGAGCTTTTGGCTGATTTCCGGGGTCCAATGATCCGGCTGGTCGGCCCACAGATCGCGCAGGTACGGTGCGACCTCGTGACCGAAAAGCCGCGTGTTCTCGACCCCAACTTCCTCCGCGAGATTGCCAATGTGCGGCGTCGCGATGAGCTGGCCGATGCGCAGATCCTTGATCAGCTCGCGCAGGCGCTGACGCACACGCGCCGGTGTCCCCGCGATGATGTAGCCTTTTTCGTCGTACTCCCAGAAGCTCATTTCGCCCTTCGACGCCCGCATGCGATCCTGCGGCGTGAGTTTGCTGTGAGTCTTCTTCAGCAGCTCGCCCATAAATTTCGCGGACTTGGGAGTGGTATAGCCGGGAGGAGTGGCGAATTCCGCCTTCGGCAAATTGTTGCGATGAAAATAGCGGACCGCCTCGGAGTATAGTTTTTCCGCCTCTGCGTCGGTATTTGCTACACACACGATCTGGGTGAAGGCCATCCGATGCGGATTGGTGGTGCCGCCCTGCTGGTCCACGTATTCCCAAAACGAATCGACCAGCGGCTTCGAGGAATACAGCCCTGAAAACGACAGGTGGCCGTAGCAGTAGTCGTGCTTGATCACGAGGTCCCAGGTCTCGACGCTACCGCCACCGCCCGGCACCCAGATCGGCAGTTTTTTCTGGATTGGGCGCGGCCACAGGTTCACATAGCGAAGCTTGTTGTACTTGCCGTTGAACGCGAAGATTTCCGGCTCGGTCCACGCGCGCAGGATGAGTTGGCGCGCCTCCTCGAAGCGTTCGCGCAGTTCGGTCGGCGACATGCCATACGCGAACACCGAATCCATCGGACTGCCGAGCACAAATCCCGCGGTGAGACGCCCACCCGACAAACAGTCCAGATAGGCGTATTCTTCGGCGACGCGCGTCGGAGGGTTGTAGAGCGCCAGCGAGTTGCCGACTACCACCAGCGCGGCATTCTGCGTGGTGGAAGCGAGGCCGGCCGCGAGCAAATTGGGCGAGGGCGTCATCGCGAAGGGAGTCTGATGATGCTCGTTGACGGTGAGCCCATCGAAGCCGACGCGATCGGCAAGCTGCATCAGCCGAAGAAACATTTTGTAGGTTTCGCCGGCCTTGGCTGGATCGCATAGATGCGCAGGTGGCGTGACCCAGGCCGAGTGATAGCGCTCGCGAAAATCAGCCGGCAGGTGCGGGTAAGTAACTTCGGCGAACCAGTGAAACCTCATCCAGAAAACCTCCGGCGAACATCTTACGAGAAAATGGCTCGCGAGAGGTAATCGTCAGCTTTTGATTTTCAGCGCGCGTGAGGGACACGCCTTCACCGCTGCGATGACTTTCTCGTCGCTCTCCGCCGACGGATCGATAACGAACTTCTTGTTCTCAACCTTGAAGACATTCGGCAGCGTTTTCACGCAATTTCCCGAATGGAT